>Ga0247608_10000119_pt1 | contig 151346 bp, 129 predicted proteins | sample 176DNAGHGlowgp2_FD_193490 | JGI IMG/M metagenome (GOLD analysis project Ga0247608, IMG submission 193490) | Sheep rumen microbial communities from Palmerston North, Manawatu-Wanganui, New Zealand - 1766 DNA GHGlow gp2 | ecosystem: Host-associated > Mammals > Digestive system > Stomach > Rumen...
GAGATCATGGATATGGCACAGAAGCTGACATCAGGAAACTATGAAGGCCTCGACAAATACGGCCTTACAGAAGAAATGATAAATGATAAGGAATCCCTTGACGAGAAGATCAGGATAATGGAGGAATATCTGAAAGAGAACGGGACTGATAACTCCGGACACAGTGGCCAATGATCACCGTTCAGAAAACTCAACATGGAGGACATATGAAAAAAGTATTTCTGTTGTTAGCATTAGTAATAGCTTTGCCTTGTTTGTTTCTGTTTTGGTTGTTTCATGAAAGGACGTATCATGTCAAAACTGATTTTGGAGATTCGTTCACAGTAATTGAGGATCCATTGATCAGCGGAACTGTATTAAATGATGATAACTCCGGTTACTCACAGTCACTATCAAGCTTCTATGGAAAATCATGTATAAAGAACGTATGTGATTCGGAATACTTCAGATGTTACAGGATCAATGAATCGGAGGATAATCTTTTCATATGCAAAATAAAGAACCAAGATCGATTTTTTAGTGTTAACATGAATTACAAAGATGAGATCATCTATAACCTCAAAGAATTTAAGGAATGGTATATATCTGATTTCCTATGTGACCATCATTACATGGAAATCATCCTTCCATATCTTGATGAATTATATCACGACGAAATGATTGCCGTAGCGCAAAAGCTTGTGAACCGTGATTTTGAAGGCCTCGATAAATACGGCCTTACAGAAGAAATGATAAACGACAAGGAATCCCTTGAGGAAAAAATCGGGATAATGGAGGAGTATCTGAAAGCGTATAAGGAACAGCCAAGTACTTCCGCATTCGTGCATTGACAGCACCTGACAGATAACTGAACCACATTCGCTGATAAAGGAGAAGTGCGATGAATAAAAAACTAATAGTTGCAGCGATAATGATTTGTCTTATGATAATCTTTGTTAGTGTTTCAATTATCAATAAGAGTAAATACATCATCAAAACAGACTATGGTGATACATTTGAAATACAGCATGGTTTATTCGGAGATGCATACTATATATCGGATAGATCATCAGATTTCGGAGCGGATATCCTTCTGTACAGAGGAAAAGAAGATCTGAAAAGTATATGTGATACAGAACGTTTCAGATGCTATGAATATGTAAATGGTATGGAAGACAAGTACTTTTGTAAACTGAAGAGCACCGAAGAATATACAATTGTAGTTGTAAACTGTGCACCTGAATACAGTTTTTTCTCAGAGGATAATGGACGAGGTTTATTAGAGAATCTTTTGAGTGATTCACAGATCATGAAGATCTGCCTGAACTGGCTTGACGAGGTTTATCATGACGAGATCATGGATATGGCTCAGAAGCTGACATCAGGAAACTATGAAGGCCTTGACAAATACGGCCTAACAGAAGAAATGATAAACGACAAGGAATCCCTTGAGGAAAAGATCGGGATAATGGAGAAGTATCTGAATGAGAACGGGACAGATGCTAATGCACTGGCTACATATCTCATGTGTCCTGTAGAAGATACACCTGCTGTTCTCTTTAACCGTTCAAACTACAATTAGGAAAGATATCTTGATAGAAATTGTGAGCTTAACTGGGACGATTATCATGCAATGCTCAAAGCTCTGGGTATTAAAAATGTATGGCAGGGATTCCGCAGTGGCAAATCAACTATTCAGGATTTACTGGATGGTGTCAGAAACGGTAAGATAAAAGTTGAAGAAGTTATTCCAAATAAGGTACTGAAGGGAGACACAAACGGTGACGGGAAAGTCAATATGACTGATGTTATCGTATTACAGCAGTATCTTATTGATCCGGTCAAGTATCCTACAGACGGCAAGAATTTACCGAACGGCAATAACTACGGTTCTCATGATAAGTATTATCCTGAACTCTCTATAGAAGATCTTGTTGCAGTTCAGATGATCGTTTCCGGATTCAAGAAAAACGGATATGTAGATCTTGACGGCAAGCAGAGAATAAAAAACGCTGATAGATTCGTATTCAGCTACTACTATGATATCTATCAGGCTCAGGATATAAGGGAAAAATGGAATATGCAGTATTAATATAAACTGTATCATTCTGAATAGTATCATCAGACAATAAGGGAGGACTTCGGTCCTCCCTTTGGCTTGTCAAAAATCTCCCGGAAGAGATGCTCTCCATCGCAAGTACGGGGGTAAAGAGTCTTTAGCCAGAATTTTGGCACTGTATTGCGAAATACAGTGCCTTTTAATTTTTATAGCAAGAGCGGCTGGTTATTGCACTTTTTTGATTGTTCGTATGGTGTTGTGGTGGGCTTTCCCTCAATAGAATGTGCAAGAGCTGCTATATGTGCATTGTCCTCAGGCATTTTCCTTTCTTGCAGCCGGGAAACGACCGAAGAGGAGAGCTGCCGCAAGCATGATAATGATAGCTGTCAGCTTTGCGGGTACGACTGCTATACCGTTCCTTACGCACAGCCAGCTGATCATGGCGGTCACCATAAAGCCGACAAGCGTTGCCTCAGTCATTATCCTGTTATAGCGCTGAACGAGTCCGCGCTCAGGTGCGGCGGAGTTGACATAGTAACGGCTGCCGGAGAGGAAGATACCGTTTCCTGCGCCGCTCAGGACTGCCGCAGCAGTCAGCAGAACAGGCGAGCTGCTTCTGAGTATCATAATTAGCGCGAGAGCCAGAACGACAGACAGGGGAGCCGCACAGCGCAGCTTCCAGAGCTTCATCGCCGGCAGCAGGGCTATGACAGCAGCCGACACTAGCACCGTTCCTGCAAGGAAGAGACTGCTCTTCACGGCATAATCCTCAACGAGGAGGTGGTCCTTCATTATGTAGGCAACTGAGGGCATGAGGGTATTTGTGGAGCAGTACATCATGAAGCTGTACAGCATGACGATGCTGTCTCCGTCCTTCAGCGAAAGGGAAAAGGGCTTTACAGCCGAAGTCTCAGCGGCTTTCTGTACAGTTGCAGAGGATGATACATAGTCCCGGCTCACAGGCAGATAGCAAACGAGCATCAGTCCCACAGCTATGCCTACGCACATCCACGGGGATCCGGCAAAAAACGAAAAGAGAAGCGGTCCGATGATGAAGCCCGCCATCTGATAGGTCAGGAGTATGCGGACGTTCTTCTCCTTCTCCCCAGGGGCGATATCACCTGATATGAAAACGTCGAAGACGTTGTACAGGAAATTCAGCGAGAAGCCAGATATGCAGAACATGGCCGTATAAGCGGTGAAGGTCCTGACAAGGAACATGGATGCAAAGGAGACGCAGACCACTGAAGTCATACCGGCTGTCATAAACAGCTTTTTCCGTCCTTTTGTCCATTCCCCCGAGCGCAGAATACGTGTGGAGGCCATGATGCCGAGCATGGTGAACACAGCATTGAAGAACAGCGAGAGAGAAACGAGTGTCTCCTTGTTCTCCGGGTAGTAGCTGTCAAAAAACATCTGTGAAACGATGTTCCTCATGCCTGCCGAAAAGACGGAGGTATAGAGGTACATCAGATCACGCAGGAGATGCTTTCTCACCCTTATCTTCCCTCTTTCTTGAGGCGGAAGAACAGGGTGAAGGCCATCCTGCAAACCTCAGCGGCCGCACCGAGCAGCATGGGTATCATAATAACATCAAGGAGCATTATGGGGAAGGAGCCGATGTGGAAGATGGTGACCGGTCCGAGGATGATGTTGAGTATAGCCACGATGATGTAGGTCAGGTGTATCTCGAACGGTCCGAAGGGCGGGAAGGGAAATTCGTTGTATATCATGATGTAGTGCATGGTGCAGAGCATATGGATGCCGTAGAGGGGCGCACCGAAGGCGGCGAATTCAAGGTGTCCGTAGGAGGAGAGACCGATGAAAAGCAGCGTGAAGGTGCAGACAAGGGTATCCGACATGATATCGTAGAAGCCGCCGCGGAGGGACTTCTGATTGCGGGTGCGGGCCATGTATCCGTCAAGGTTGTCGCATACGATGTGTATCAGCAGGCCGATTATGGAGCCCACAAAGAACCACTTGGAGAAGGTGCCGAGGAAGAAGCACAGCGAACCGAGAAGTCCTGCAATTATACCGAAGGTCGTTACTGTGTTCGGGTGTACGGTCTCAGGTATGAGATAGGCGAACTTATAGTTGAAGTCCGCGAACTTTCTTTCCAGCAGGCTGGGGACGGTCTTCAGCGGGGCATTCTTGGCGCCGGACTGATCCGGTCTTATGCTCTCAGCCTTTTTCTTTTCAGCCTTTTCCTGTTTTTTTCTGAGTTTCTCTTCCTTTTTGTTATCGCTCATGATAATATGCTCCTTTACAATGATTTTTCTCCTCTGAGATGCCTTCCGGCTTCATCCCAGTTATGTACTCTTACAATGTTTTCCGATTCCGTCTCCCTGTTGTAGGGCGCATCAAAGAGCAGCACCTTTATGCCGTTTCCGGCAAGGGTGAGGGCGGTATCGGGATTATCCTCTATCATTATGTCAATGCCGTGCTTCCGGCAGCAGCCAAGCTTTTCCTGAGCCGCCCTCTTCTCATCGACGAGCAGCAACCTGTCATAGCAGAAGCCGTTCCTGCTGAGCCAGCCTTCAAGCGCCCTGTGGCTGTATCTGCCGAGGGGCGAACGATTGAGAGCGAACTTGCGGGCGGTTATCTGCCATATCATGTTCCCGCTGTCCTTCAGCTCCCTGTATACCTCTGCCGCGCCGGGATTTGGCGGATATTTCCGGCAGTAGTAGGGCAGGAACCACCTCATGCCGAAGAGCAGCACGGGCATACCGCTGACGCCGAACATCTCCTCAATGGTGTAGCCGGCGGGATCGACAGGCTCCCTGCGGAAGAACCGCTTGCCGTATTCCAGCATGAACTGCCGTGTATCCAGCAGCACTCCGTCAACATCTATGCCTATATTCATCTGCTGTCTTCTCCCTTGCCGTCTCTGAGGGCTTCGACAGCAGCGCGCAGCCTCTGTGTGAGAGTATCCGGCGTGTCGTCCTTCTGCGGATATATCGGCTCGCCGAAGAGGATACGCAGGGGCAGGCGCTTATGTGTTCTGAAGTCGTATACCCTCGGCAGAAGCCTGTCTGAGGGGTATATGCGGAATGCTCCGTCTATGAATACCGGAACGAGCGGCACTCCTGTATCTATGGAGAGATCTGCAACGCCCTTCTTGAATTCACCCATAGAGCCGTCTCTTGTACGTGTTCCCTCCGGGTGTACAAGGAACTGCCTGTCAGCCTTTCTGAGTACCTTTACTGCCTGTTCAAGGGCAGGTGCAGGGTTGCCGCTGCGGTCGACAGGTATACCGCCGAGTATGCGTATCATCTTTCGTGATACCGCATTGTCAAGGTGCTCCTGCTTGGCAAGGCAGGCAAGAGCGGTGCAGTCAAGATGCTTTCTCAGTGCAGTCATTACCCACAGTCCATCAAGGTGGCTCTCATGGTTCGGGCAGAAGATGTAGTGGCCTTCCGGCCTAAGGTGCTCCGTACCCACAGCCTCTATGTCATACACTCTGTCCGACAGGCGCATGAAGGCGTCAAGAAGGAAGATATCGGAGGAGCTGCGCTTCAGGGGATAGTTCCTTACATCTGCCGTGCTGCCTGAGCGGTGTACGGGTGAGCATCCGCTGCTGCCGACGATATCGGCAAGGTCCTGTACTGTCCGAACATTGCCGAGCTGATCCATGAAGTCTGTCTCGTATATTGTCTGTAACTCAGAGCATATCTCGAACATGGTGATGGAGTCTATGAAGAGCTCCTCAGTGATGAGCGATCCGGGGGTGACTGCCGTGCCCTCCGGCACGTACTTGCTTATGATATCGCATACGCCCTCGGTGAATGTGGGGTAGTCCATTGTTTCGGCACGCAGGGTACACGGCGGGATGATATCCTCCTCAGACTCCTCAGTCTGTGTCTCGGCTATCTGGCGAAGTTTGAACCGCTGTATCTTGCCAAGGGTGGTCTGTGGCAGCTCCGGGATGCAGATGATATCGGCGAGCCTGTAAAGACTCCCGGCCGACTCCGAGCGGCTCCTGAGGCTTTCCTTCAGCTTCACGATCTGCTCGCTGTCGGGCTTGTCGGTCTCGATAAAGAGGACGAGATGCTCCGTATCCATATAGTCATCCGGTACTCCGCAGCAGGCCACACGGATATCGCCGCAGAGAGCCTGATAGTAGCTGTCAACATCGGGTGCCGAGACCTTGTTGCCGTTGCTGAGCTGTATGGTCTCCTTGCGTCTTCCGGTGATGTAGAGGTAACCTTCCTCGTCGATGAAGCCCAGGTCGCCCGTCCTGAGATAGCCGTCCTCCGTGAATGCATCCTTCGTGCTCTCGGGATCGCGGAAGTAGCCGTTCATCATAAGCGCCGACTTTACAAGTATCTCCTCGTTCTCTATGCGGATATCGATGAAGGGGAACTGATATATATTTCCTGCGCCCCTGTTCGGATAGTTGTCCTTCACGGAGGAAGCCGTGATGGGGAATGATGCCTCAGTCGAGCCATAGGCGTTGAGGAACTCTATACCAAGGTCGAGGAAGAAGTCGACCGTCTCCTGGTCGCAGGGGGCAGCACCGCAGCCGAGTATGATGATGCGGCTTCCGAGAGCCTGCGAATAAAAGGGCTTTGTCAGGAAACGGAGCCTGATGCCCGTCCTTTTGCGGACTGCCGAGGTGATGCCCTTGCAGAGTGTGAATGCCGTTCTCACAGGAGCCGGACGCTTTTCGATCTCTGCGAGCATCTTCTTGTGTATGGTCTCATACACCTTCGGTATCATTATCATGTGGGTGGGCTGATATACCCTGAGGCCGAGGGTAAGGCCTGCCGCCGTCAGCTCCGGTACGAATCCCATCTCAGCGCCGAGTGTCAGGTTGATGTGGAGCATCGTGAAGCCCGCAACATGGGAGAGGGGGAGTATCTGGAGAAAATGGGGCGAATTGTCAGTATAGTTGCCGTAGGAGATGCCGGCCTTGTGGGCGTAGAATATGGACTGATATGTCACCTCAACGCCCTTGACGCTTCCAGTGGTGCCGGAGGAGAAGAGTATGGCGATGATGTCCTTCTTGCCGGGTATCCTTGACACAGTGCGTTTTTTCAGCCCCCTGTTCAGCTGCACCATGGGCGACCTGCCGGTGATAAGGCGGAATACAGGTATAGCGGCAGTCATCTCACCGTCAAGAGTCCCGAAGAGATCATCTGTCGTTATCACAGCCGATGGCTCTGTCAGCCGGAGCAGCCGCTCCTGCTCTCCCGCCGGCAGCATCACGTCAGGTATCACCGCCGTGTAGCCGAGATAGGCGAGGGCAAGCAGTGTTACTGCCATATCAGCCGAAGGCCGTGTAAGCACGGCGATGCGCTCTCCCGGACGGATGCCGCAGTGCTCAAGAACGAGCCTTATATGCTCCGTCATCTTCTGCAGCTTCCGGTAGGTATACCGGCGCTGTTCGTTTTCATTTATGCAGTTTACAATAGCAGTCTTGCCGGGAGTGCGGGCGAACACCCTGTCCATTTTCTTCCGGTAATCCTGCTGTCCGTATGTCTTCATCGGACTTGCCTCCTGTTATATAATGCAAATATGCTCCGCTTCCGGAGCGGAGCTGTGTCCCGCCTATAAAGAGTAGAAAGCGAGAAAATCAGCGGTATCCCTGATACCATAGTCTTCATATCTGAAAACGTCCGTTTCTTTCTTTATGCTGTCGTACCAGGCGAGGACGCTTTCAAGAGCCGGAATATCCGTTCCGGCAAAACGGGCTGTCTGTACTATGGCGGAAAGACCATAGGAAAAATCAGCCGTGAAGTATCTCGAATGAAGGTCGGGGATGAGTCCCTTCTCCGTCCTGACAGAGGGTGTGCCGAGACCTCTGAATGCCTTTATGCTTCGTATCTTCTCAGTGAGCTGATGCGGCGTCGGGCTTTCGTAATGCTCCCTCAGCGACTTTACACCGGAGAGGTCGAACATGGGCAGGGCGCGGCATATCTTCTGCACCTCCTCATCACAGCTGAAGAGCAGCTCAGAGGTCTCATCATCCCATTCCTCGTAAAAGAGCGGCAGCCTGTCATATACCATGCCTTCATGGTAGCCGCGGAATATGGTCATAAGGCGTGTGGTGTGGAGTACGGGATTTGAGGGCGTCATAGTGAGTGCGAGCATTGAGGGTACGGCTCTGCATGGGATATCGAATATCCTGCCCACGAATGAAGCGCAGCTCTCAGCCTCAGAGGAGGGGATAGCCGCCACGTGGAGCTCTGACCTGTATCCCACGGAGCGCACGATGCTGCCCTTCTTCACAAGTCTTGCCACAGCCGGAACGCGCTCGATGCAGAAAAAGGTGTTTCCCCGTTCGATACATTTCCGGAAGGCACATTCGCTGCCGCCGTTGCCGGGGACAACGCCTATGATGGTTTCCTTGCCGCAGCAGTCATATACATCATCTGCGGCTCTTTTCATAAGGTTTGAGGGGAAGGTCACGAACACGGCATCAGCGCCGGAGAGTGCCTTTTCAGGATCGGCTGATGCGAGATTGATACAGCCTGAGAGCGTGACCGTGTCGTTTTCATCGACTGCGGTGAGCTGCTTTTCAAATACCTCCGGTGAGGAGGTGAGTATCCTCACCTGATGTCCCTTTGAGGCACAGTGAACGGCGAACTGAGTGCCGATATTGCCGCCGCCTATTACCGTTATAACCATCTCACTTCACCTCCGGCAGTGCTCTGAGGGCGGCAGTCAGCCTGTCATTGTCCTCTCTGCTGCGGACGGCTATGCGTATGTAAGGTCCGTTCTTCATCTTCTTTGAAAGGTCCTTTATAAGTATGGAGTGCTTCACAAGAAGGTATTTTGTAAGCTGCTGAGCTGTCATGCCGTTTGTTATCTCTGCCATGAAGTAGTTGGCCTGAGAGTCGATAAGGCGCAGAACGCCTGTCCCCCTGAGGTCAGCGGCAAAGAGCCTGCGCTCCTCGCGGAAGAGCCGGAGGGCTTCTTTATAGTCGCTGTTGTACTTCTCGGCTATCTGCATATAGAACTCGCCGAAGGAGTTGATGTTCCAGATAGCAACGTCCTTCTTCATGGCGGCTATGGTCTCCGTATCGCCGGAAGCCAGTATGCCGAGGCGCAGTCCGGGCACTCCGTAGGATTTGGAGATGCTCTTCATCACATAGAGATGCCTGTTTCTGTTGAGTATCTCCTGATCGATGAGGGTGGCGTCCTCCTCGTCGGCAAAGTCAGCAAAGGATTCGTCTATCACAAGGCGTATACCATTTTCTGCGCTCCATTCCACGAGCCTGAGCAGATCCTTCTTCGGTATATAGCTTCCGGAGGGATTATCCGGATTCACCACAACGAGGGTGCTTATATCCTTATCCTCAAAGAAGGCCGTAAGATCGTCGGCAGTATAGGAAAGATCGGGGTTATCCGGGAAGAAGGAGACGGAATCCTCCCTGCTGTATCTGTTGGGGTATTCTTCAAAGGTCGGGCGCACGAAGCCTGTCCGGCCGCTGATGTTCTCCATGAGGGATTTTATGAGCTCCGCCGCACCGTTTCCGACGATGATATTCTCCTGAGCAACGCCGAAATTCTTTGCCGCAAGGAGGGAATTGACGCTCATGCCGGAGGGGTACTGTGTGAGCAGTGCCTCAAAGCTCGCCTTTATCTCATCGATGAGCCTCTGCGGCGGGAAATAGGGATTCACCAGATAGCAGAAGTCAAGAAGCTGCGGGTATCTCCAGTAGCCGCCGTATCTTGACGAAACGAGGCTGACTCTTGTGTCCTCATCCGGTGCGAACATGGAGGCGGCGATATCGAGATCCTGTATATCGTCTATCTCATACCAGAGCTGGCCGCTCAGGCGTTTCGCCTTGATACCGGGATCATCGAGCATGGTGATGACCTTGAGCACCTGCTCATAGTACTGGTTGTATCCCAGTGCCTTGGAGTAGGCTTCAAGGAAGGGGACATAGTGCGTCTCAGAAAACTGACGGCTGAACTTGTAGATATTCACCGTCTTGTAGTAGCTCCTGATCTTATTGAAGCGGAACTTGTCCTTCGTCACGAAGGCCTCAATGTTGTCGTCCTCATCGAGCTTTACGCAGGTGCCGTCCATCCAGCTCTCGTACTTGTCAACGAGAGCAAGGGTATCCCTCGGATCATCGAGCAGGAGATCTATCACACCGTCCTCGAATATCAGGTCGGATTCAAAGAGGAGCGTGTCATCGCTGCAAAGCTGCTCCTTAGCGAGCGCAAGTGAGTAGATGTTGTTCGTCTTGTAGTAGACAGGGTTTTCGATGTACTCTATCGGTGTCTTTATGCCGAGGGTTCCGATGTAGCTTATGAGCTCCTCCGCCATATACCCTACAACTATCACGATCCTTGAAAGGGATTTCTTTTCAAGCTGGTGAAGCATCCTGTCGATAAGAGAAACGCCGTTGACCTTCACCATACATTTAGTGTTGCTGCGCGTAAGGCCTTTCAGTCTTTTGCCCATGCCGGCGGCAAGTATAACAGCCTGCATCAGATCACTCCATTCTATAAAGCAGGCGCAAAACTGACTTGTCCAGTAAGTTTTGCTATATTGCATTATTTTTTTACCATTTAAACATTATAGCATAATAGTGAAATCCGTGTCAACCGGAATCAGGCATTTTCCCGTGCAAATAACGCCGTTTTGATTAATTTTGTTAAGATAGACAAAAAGAAGAAGATAAGGGCAGTATATTACATCAATATTTCAGGGCAGCAAAAACGGGCTGTGCAGTCCATGCTGCACAGCCCGGTATTATCAGTTATTACTTGATACCGTAGGTCTCTCTGTATTCGAGCATCTTGTCGAGATACTCCTTGCCGGGAACGATATCGTTCCTTATAGCATCGATGATGTCCTCCATGGTAACGATGGGGTAAACGGTGACACCGAAGTCGCGCTTTACCTCCTGTACAGCAGAGAGCTCTCCTGTGCCCTTCTCCATGCGGTCAACGGTTATCACCATGCCGGTAACATCAACATCGGCAGCACCCTTGAGCTTGGGCATGGACTCACGCAGAGCCTTGCCTGAGGTCATTACATCGTCGATGATGACTACCTTCTCACCGTCTGTGAGCGTCTTGCCGACGAACATACCGCCCTCGCCGTGATCCTTTGCCTCCTTGCGGTCAAAGCAGTAGGAAACATCGATGCCGAACTTGTTGCTGAGAGCAACAACAGCAGATACAGCCAGCGGGATTCCCTTGTAGGCAGGTCCGAAGAGAGTCTCAACGGGGATGTTGTTCTCATGTATGCACTCAGCGTAGTATTCGCCGAGCTTAGCCAGCTGAGCGCCGGTCTTGTAGTTTCCGCAGTTGATGAAGTAGGGGGCCTTTCTTCCGCTCTTGAGAGTGAACTCTCCGAACGTGAGGACACCGCAGTCCACCATGAATCTGATAAAGCTTTCCTTGTAAGTCATTGTAGTTTACCTCCGTAGATTATATAGAACCGTTATTTGATGAACGGTCTTGCAGCTGTATAATAGCTTGTCTGTCTGTCAGAACTGAAATTGCTCGCTATCAGTTCCCTGAGCGTTGTGAGTTTCTTGGAAAACTTGCTCTGCCCCTGGGCTTTTCTGATTATCCTCTTCATAGTCTTGATATCATTATCACTCATTCCAAGGGCTTCCATTACAGTGTAGAAACGCTCTTCTTCGCTCATATCATCAGTTATGCTCTTTGTCGGATCGATATCGCGGATCAGGTTGCTCTCGCCGTTGATAGCCGAAAGCTGATCGATGATGATACCGCGACGGAACCAGAATTTGTACAGCGAATTGAATCCCTTGTCATTACTGATGATATAGTATTCGGCGTCAGGATCGTTGCTGACAAGGAAACCAAGATATGATGAGAGCTGAAAATCGAGCGCATTCGGCTGTCCGCAGGCTACCGGGATGAACTGCTTTTCAGCCTGGCAATCCGTAAGCGGTGTGTAGAATTCGATAGGGATAGTATTTGAATTTGAAGTATAGAATACGATCAGCCGGTCATCAGGAGTCAGGTCATCCATACCTTCAAACCCCTGGATATGAACATTTTCATAATCGATAAGATAGTATTTTCTTCTGGCTGGTTTATCAGACAGAGGAAAACTGTGGCAGTCGTCTGAATTATACATAAAATCACCTTTTACTGGTCAGAACACATATCCGCATTCAGGACATCTCGGGTAGTCTATATCGAGCTCTGTACCGCATTCCGGGCAGCTTTTCTTGGGCAGCATATCTATACTGTCGTCGAGATCCTGTCTGAGCTCCGCAGGGAAGCCCACCTGATCGCCACCGACGAAGACTCCGAGCATGACGTTGCAGTCCGCGCAGTAGAACCCCATGGTTTCGCTCTGATCGCTCTCGCAGACGAGCTGATCGCCGTCGTACCAGCCGACAGTCGTGTAGTTATAGCCGTGCAGTGTCGCGAATCCGTGGATGCTCACGCGGAACTTGCCTATCTTCATGCGTTTGCCGCAGCTGCCGCAGATCATACAGTTCCTCCGCTGTTCTCGATCTCCTCAAGCTCCTTTATCCAGAGATTGTATGAAGCATCGCTGGGCATACGCCAGTCTCCTCTCGGTGAGAGCGTAACGCTTCCGACCTTCGGGCCGTCCGGCAGGCAGGAACGCTTGAACTGCTGTGAGAAGAACCTCCAGCAGAACTTCTTCAGCCACTTCATTATAATGGCAGGGGAGTACTTGTCCTCGAAGGAGCGTACAGCCATGCGGTATATCTTAGCCGGCGGGAAGCCGAAACGTACAAAGTAATAGAGGAAGAAATCGTGGAGCTCATAGGGGCCTACAAGGTCCTCGGTCTTCTGTGCGATTGTGCCGTCCTTCTCGGGCGGGAGCAGCTCGGGGCTTACGGGGGTATCGAGAACGTCTCTGAGTACAGCGCTCAGTGTGCCCTCTGACACCTCAGCCTCATAGTTTACGAGCCAGCGTACAAGAGTCTTGGGTATGGAGGCATTTACGCCATACATGGACATATGGTCACCGTTGTAGGTAGCCCAGCCGAGTGCGAGCTCAGAGAGGTCGCCGGTGCCGATGACGATACCGTTGAGCTTGTTGGACATATCCATGAGTATCTGTGTGCGCTCACGGGCCTGTGAGTTTTCGTATGTAACATCATGTACATCGGGATCCTGACCGATGTCCTTGAAATGCTGCATCACGCTGTCACGGATATTTATCTCCTCAAGGGTGGTTCCGTAGGCCTCAGCGAGCTTGCAGGCATTGGTGTAGGTGCGGTCAGTAGTGCCGAAGCAGGGCATCGTGATGGTGTGTATGCCCTTGCGGTCAAGTCCCAGCATATCGAAGGCATGAGCCGCAACGATAAGGGCAAGGGTGGAATCGAGACCTCCTGAAAGGCCGAGTACAGCGTCCTTGCAGCCGATGTGGCGCAGTCTTGTCATAAGTCCGGCAGCCTGCATCGTGAGTATCTCCTCGCAGCGGCTGTCAAGGGCGTGCTTGTCAGCGGGTACAAAAGGAGTCTGCGGGAATGGACGCTCAAGAACGGTATCAGTGAGAGTAAAACTGATATCATTGATCATGCTTCTGGTGCTTTCACTGCAGGCCGGTTCAGTGAAGGTGTTCATCCTTCTGCGTTCAGCGAGCAGCTTCTGGACATCAACGTCAGCCACTGTAAGGCCGTGTGTGAAGTGCTTTGATTCTGCCATGACAGAGCCGTTCTCTGCGATGATGCAGTGTCCGGCGAATACCATATCCTGTGTGGATTCACCTATGCCGCAGTCAGCGTAGGCGTATGCACAGGCAAGGGAGCCGGACTTTGCCTTGATAAGGGTGCGGCGGTAATCGGCCTTGCCGATTATCTCATCGCTTGCAGACGGATTGAATATGATAGTAGCGCCCTCTCTGGCCAGACCTACGGAAGGGGTATCGCCAACCCAGAGATCCTCACAGATCTCGATGCCGAAGGAGAGCCCTCTTATGAGAGAAAACTTTTCGCCCCTGACTGATGTGCAGAAGACGAACTTCTCACTGATCAGGAATTCGCCGGAGTATCCGCTGTACAGGAAATCAACACCCTTGCCGGATGCAAAGTATCTTGCCTCATAGAACTCGCTGTAGTTGGGGATATTGATCTTAGGAACAGCGCCCTGTACTCTGCCGTCATTGACAACAGCGGCACAGTTGTAGAGCTTGCTCTCAGACCTCAGCGGAAGACCGACGATAGAAACGATCTCGAGATCCTCCGTTTCCTTTGCGATGCGGACGAGCGATCTTTCGGCAGCGCTGAGCAGTGTCTCCTGAAGGAAGAGATCGCCGCAGGTATAACCGGTTATGGAGAGCTCCGGGAAGCAGACGATCTTTACGCCTCTTCCGGCCGCCTCCTTTATCAGCTCGATGATGCGGTCGGTATTGTAGTCGCAGTCTGCTACACGCACTTCAGGGCAGGCGCAGGCTATCTTGACAAATCCGTCTTTCATATAATTGACCTCCGATCAGATAGTATAAGATAATTATACTCTATTTCTTCTGATAATGCAAGTGTCTTGAATAAAGAAAGCGCCTCCGGAGAGGCGCTGACGATCACTTCTTCTTTCTTCTTCTGGAAACTGCGGGCCTTGTGCCGGCAGATACCTGAGCATCCTCAGTCTTGTCGGGCTTGAGGCCTTCCTCGAACCATACGTGCATATAGGCGGCAAAAGCAGCACCTATCACAGGTCCTACGATGAATACCCACAGGCACTTGAGGGGATCTGTGTTGCCGTTCAGAGCAGCAGCGATAGCAGGGCCGATGCTTCTTGCGGGGTTGACAGATGTACCGGTAAGACCGATGCCGAGGATATGAACGAGTGTGAGTGAGAGGCCGATAACGAGTCCGGCAAATGAACCGTGTCCCTTCTTCTTTGAGGTAACTCCGAGAATGGTGAGGACAAAGACGAAGGTGAGTATGCTCTCAACGAGGAGACCGGACAGCCAGTTCCCGTTCACGCCTGCAAGTCCGTTAGCGCCCATGCCGCCGGTCTTGTCGATGACGTCGCCTGAGATGAAGATCAGGGCAAGGATGCCTGAACCTGTGAGTGCGCCGAGAGTCTGTGCGATGACGTAGGCGAGGAATTCGCTTGCAGTCATGCCGCCTGTCATAAGGACTCCGAGGGAGACCGCAGGGTTGATGTGGCAGCCGGAAATATTGCCGATGCTGTAAGCCATAGCAACGATCACAAGACCGAACGCAAGAGCGGTAAGTATATATCCTCCGCCGTTTGCAGCGTCACAGCCCACGAGCATTGCTGTTCCGCAGCCGATAAGCACAAGCACCATGGTACCTATGAATTCGGCTACACATTTTTTTGATGTTGTCATGTTTTTTTGCCTCCTCAATGTAAAAAAAATATGTTTAACCGAGCTAGTCGATCAAACATATTATAACATATTCATAAAAAAACGTCAACTGCAAATAAAGATTATATCAGTTAATTTTAGCGTTCTTCATTTCCTGTGTTTCCCTTGTCTGTTCCTTGAAACTCCATACCACGCTGTACAGTACAAGGATCGCGATGCCGATAGCGACAACAGCTATCATTGTTGCGATGACAGCGGTGGTCATCTTGTACATGGCAGAGGTATAGGCAGTAAAGATCTGCGGCTGTTTTATAGAGAAGGAATCATAGTATTTCGTAGCCAGGAGATACAGGAAGGGGGCTGCACCTATGATGCCCGCAACGATGGCCGAAAGTCCTGTCCAGTAGAGCACATAGGATGTATCACGGTGGTTGAATGCCATAAGTGCAAGGATAAGAACGAGTGCTGCCGAGCTCAGGAGCACAGTCACCAGCGGGATCTTTGTAAAGACCGTGGACAGCTTCCTGAGAACGCCGTGGCTCTGGAGGGATCTGATCTTGAATACATCACAGGCGGAATCAATGGTGCTGTAAGCGTTTGCTACAGCCTTGTCTACCTTCTTTTCGTATTCCTCATCCTTCTTCGCCCCCACGCTGTCGGCGTAGTCGCTGAAGAAATCGCGGATGCTCTTTTCGAGGGCTTCGTTGGAGATGGTCTTGTTGAAGGGCTCATGAGCGTTGAGCAGCTCAAAGCCGTCGGATATGTTCCCTTCAATGAGCTCCCTCAGCCAGTTGAGCTCGATATTGTCCATATATACCTCAGCCGGGATGCCTGAGGTATATGACCTGTCCTTGTAGTACTTTCCGAGATAGTCATAGACCTTCTGCTCAAGACCGTTTTCCTGAGTCAGAGAGGCGGCTTTGTCGGCTGTAACGCTGACCTGTACAACAGCGGAAAGCGCAGCGCCGAGAATGGAAAAAACGAGAAGCACTGACAGGAACAGGGAGAAAAGGTATGTGCTTGCCCTGTTCATCAGCCTTCCACCTCATTTCCTGTATAGAACCTGCTGGTTTTCAGGTCGCAGATAAAGCCGATACGGTCATCAGCGCTGCCCAGCACGTCCTTTTTGCACGTATAAAGAGTAAGTATGTCCTCTTCGGAGGGGTTCACATACTTGTTGTTGTTGCTCTTGAATTCTACAGCCGTTCTAACCTCATACTCAAATTCGCCGTAATTGGTCCTGAGCTTGACCATATCGCCGGGCTTCAGCTTACTGAGGTCGGCAAAAAAGGTATCGACATGGGCGGAGATAACAGCATTTCCGCTTGTGCCGGGAAGTGCCGAACCGGATGACTGACAGGCGCCGCGCTCAAAAAGCTCGGCACTGTTTCCCCAGTATACCGGCACATCGAGACCGATGGAGGGAGAATAGACAGTAGCAAAAAGCTCTCCGAACTGCGGGCGGATGACCTCGCCGGTCTCGCTCGTCTCGCCGGAGTAATCAGAGATTATCTCATTGTCACGGATGACGAGGCCGGTATCATCACCGGTGATCTTCTGATCATCCATGAAGGCAATGTTTGTATATACCTTCAGCTTGTCGGCCGGCCTGACCATCGCCGCAGCGGCGATGCCTGTGCAGAGCGCAAGCAGAATGAACGGCGTTGCATAATGCACCGCCGGATGGTTTCGGTTCTTTTTATCTTTCATCTTCAGTGATCTCCTCTGTGAAGCAGCTGTGCACGAGGATGGCAAGACCGCCGAATGCAGCTGCTATGAGCGCACCGCAAAGAGCAAAGAAGCCGCGTCTGTCGTAGCCTGTGTCGGCAACGAGCTTTCCTGCCTCGGCAACGCCTTTAAGCTCACCATTCTCATCTCTCAGGGATATCTTCGCACTGTCATCGGTGAGCTCATCAACAGTGATAGTAAGTCCGAGGTTATCTGTAATGCCTGATAATGTATCTATAACTTCAAGTTTCTGGTCAGAAGGGAGCTGCTTGAGCAGGCTTCTGTATTCCTCGGGAGCGAGGTTCTCAATGATAACGCTCTGCTGAGCGGGTGTGAATGTGCCGAGATAAGTGAGCTTGTCCTCATAGGAAAGCGCGATGAATCGTTTTGTGCTGATACGCGTGAAGGTAGTGCCGTCAGGCAGGGTGAGTGTGATATCGGGATCAGCGGCAGCTCCGCCGTTATTGCCGTTTCCGGCGCTGTTGCCGCCGGAAGGCGCAGCAGGTGCCGGAGCGTCGGTCGCCTCCGGAGCCTGTGGTGAAGGATCGGTCTGTTCGGTGTCTCCCGAAGGAGCAGCGGCTGTGGTAACTGTTTCAGCGGGTGCGGGCGCGGACTCGGTAAGCGCCGGGATAACAGCATCAGGGTTGTACGGAACGTTGGTAACGATCCGGCCCTTGGCAATATAGAGCTGTTCGATCATATCGTCAATGACCTCAGGCGGATATTTCTCAGGATTTGCATAGAACTGATTCCATGCAGCCTGTATATCCTCCTCAGGAATACCGCAGGCACGGGCGGCAGCCTCGGCCTCCGCAGGTGTTGCTGCAGAAGCAGCAGCGGGAACGACAGCAAGACCGCAGACAAGTGCGGCACCTGCAATGACGGTGATCATACGGTTGAAACGAAAGTTACGCATAACAGACCTCCTTCATAGTTGGTAAAATCATTATACCATGCGGGGTGTATATGTCAAGGCTGCGGAAAAACTTACGACTTTCCTCGCGGCTCTTGAAAAACTTGGTAAAATGTGATATAATAAAACACATGAAGTCATTAATTTACAGCGTTTCATCCATCTGCGACCGGCAGATGATATAACATTCAGCCGAACACTTTCATTATAACATATTACGCCGTATACGTCAACCCTTAAAAAGTAAACATTTTGCGATGCGGACAGATTACAGGAGGAGATCCAATGAAATATTCCGACGGATACTGGGCAACGAGACCGGGTTTTGATGTTAGCTTTGCTGCACAGAATTACCTCACGGAGGCAGACGAGACCTCGGTAACAGTATATGCGCCGACGCAGTGGATAGCAAACCGCGGCATGACGCTCGGCGGGCCTGTCCTGACCATACGCTTCACCTCAGTGCTTGAGAACAGCATAAAGGTGACGATAGAGCATTTCAAGGGCGGCATAAGGAAGTGCCCGGAGTTCAGGCTCGATACGGGCAGCGGCTTCCGTCCTGTCGTGAACAGGACTCCCGACGGCGGCTATGAGCTGATATCCGGCAGGACAAAGGCAGTCATAGGCACCGAGCGTGACGGCTGGAAGGTGAGCTACTGGTATGATGACAGGCTCCTGACCTCAACGGGCTGGCGGACGACCTCTCTCATAACCGAGCAGCACTGGCACGCAGACGCGAGACGTGCCGAGCAGGCCGGCGGCAGGTTCTATTCCCGTTCGGAGGTGCCTGACGGCAATACATGGATACGGGAGATGCTGAAGCTCTCGGTAGGTGAGTATATCTACGGCTTCGGCGAGAAATTCACCGCATTCTGCAAGAACGGACAGACCGTCAGGACGTGGAACGATGACGGCGGCACCTGCACCGAGCAGAGCTACAAGTCTGTGCCCTTCTTCGTTTCCTCACGAAGCTACGGCGTATTCGTCGATGATCCGGGCAAGGTGACCTTCGAGGTGGGCAGCGAGAACGTCAGCCGGACTGCCTTTTCCGTGAAGGGGGAGAGACTGACTTATTATCTCTTCGGCGGCGATACCATAGCCGATGTGCTTTCGGTCTATACAGACCTGACCGGAAAGCCCGGCCTTCCGCCTGCCTATTCCTTCGGACTGTGGCTCTCCACCTCCTTCACCACCTCCTACGATGAGGAGACCGTGACATCCTTCATAGACGGCATGGAGAGCAGGGGCATACCTCTTGAGGTCTTCCACTTCGACTGCTTCTGGATGAAGGAGTTCAGCTGGTGCAGCTTTGAGTGGAACAGGGATATGTTCCCCGATCCCGAGGGCATGATAAAGCGGCTGAAGGCGAGAGGACTGAAGATATGCCTGTGGATAAACCCTTACATCAGCCAGTTCTCACCGGTATTTGAAGAATGTGCGGCGAACGGCTACTTCATAAAAAACAGGGACGGAAGCATTTTCCAGTGCGACCTCTGGCAGCCCGGCATGGCAGTCATCGACTTTACCGATGAGGGTGCACGCGAATGGTTCGCCTCGAAGATAAAGATGCTTGCACGCATGGGGATTGATGCCATAAAAACAGACTTCGGTGAGCGTATCCCGACGAATGTGGTATACAGCGACGGCTCCGATCCCTATCGTATGCATAACTACTACACATATTTATATAATAAGACAGTCTATGATGCTCTTGAGGAGGTACACGGTAAGGGCAGCGCCTGCCTCTTTGCCCGTTCGGCAACGGCAGGCTGTCAGCAGTTCCCGGTACACTGGGGCGGAGACTGCTTCTCCGACTATACCTCCATGTGGGAGACTCTTCGCGGCGGACTTTCCCTCTGCCTTTCCGGCTTCGGCTTCTTCTCCCATGATATATCCGGCTTTGAATCCACCGGCACTCCCGATCTGTACAAGCGCTGGACAGCCTTCGGACTTATGTCCACACATTCCCGCTACCACGGCAACAGTTCCTATCGTGTGCCGTGGAGCTTTGACGAGGAGAGCTGCGGCGTGACACGCCATTTCACAGAGCTCAAGGGGCGTCTCATGCCCTACCTCTGGGCGAATGCTGTAAAGACGAGCATAACCGGAGTACCCATGATGCGTGCTATGGTAGTGGATTTCACCCACGACAGGGGAGCGCAGACGGCGGATACACAGTATATGCTCGGAGAGAGCCTTCTTGTTGCGCCTGTGTTCAGCGAAGACGGCGAGTGCAGCTTCTACCTGCCTGACGGAGGTGTATGGACGGATATACATACGGGCGAGGAGCTCCCCGGCGGCACATGGTATACCCGGACATATGATTACTATGGTATGCCTCTGTACGCACGTCCTGATTCTATAATAGTATACGGACGCTTTGAGGGCAGGACCGTGTACGACTATGCAGACGGTATGCGTATCGTGATATACGGTCTTGCTGACGGCCATGCTGCAAAGGCGGAGGTCTGCGATCCCTCAGGCGAGGTCTCGGCAGAGATAAGGGCAGTCCGCAGCGGCAGGATCATCCGTGTCACGGTCACAGGAAGAAGCGTCTCCTTCACTGCCGAAAGTTCTCAGGGACTTGAAGTCATAGTGACCTCCGGGCAGCAGGAACGTTGAATTGCCGACACAACTTCGTCACTTTTCACAAAGAAAAAACGGCTTTTCCGGCGGCAAGAAAATTGAAAATTCGTCATAATGAACAAATCACGGTGTTGACAATTATCTGTTATGCGCTATCATTTCGAAGTTTTTTCATTTTCGCAAAAAATACTTGCAGTTTTTTGTGAAATGTGATAAAATTTAGAGTGATTGAAATTGACTATAGAAGGAGATCATTATGGCAAAGATCAAAGCAGCGGTCATCTTCGGCGGAGTTTCAAGAGAACATGAGCTCTCCTGCGCTTCTGCGGCTGACGTAATCCGCAATATACCAACTGACAAGTACGAAGTAATATGTATTGGTATCACGAAGAAGGGACGCTGGCTCTATTTCCCCGGCTCTCCTGACGAGATAGCTGACGGTACATGGGATCAGAACAGTGACTGTACCCCTGCGATAATCTCTCCCGATCCGATAAACGGCGGAGTCATCGTAATAGAGGACGGCGAGGCAACGGTCAGAAGACTTGATGTGGTATTCCCCGTGCTTCAGGGAAAATACGGAGCTGACGGCGCTATACAGGGCCTCCTTGATATGTCCGGCATCCCCTATGTCGGCAGCGGTATGCTGGCCTCTGCGTCATGTACTGACAAGTCGCATACACACATGGTGCTCGATGACTACAATATCCGCACAGCTGACTGGAGGGTATTCTCACAGCGCGATATCAACAGCATCGAGGAAAAGTGCCATGAGTACGAAAGAAAGCTGGGCTTCCCGCTTCTCGTAAAGCCTGCAAAGAGCGGCAGTACGGCAGGATCGGGCATCGCCCGCAACTATGACGAGCTCCTTAATGCGGTAAAGGTGGCATTCTCCAATGACAACAAGGTAGTCATTGAGAAGCATCTCATCGGCCGCAAGCTCGAGACCGTAGTCTTCGGCTATGAAGAGCCGAAATGCACCTACGTCGGCGAGATACTCTCCACAGATGCGGAGTATGATCCCACTGAGGTAAGACGCACCACCGGCGATGACCTCCGCGTACCCGCAGATCTTCCCGGCGAGATACAGGACAATATACGCACCATTGCGATAAACGCCTACAAGGCACTGGGCTGCCGCGGAATGGCGAGAATAGATTTCGTGCTGACTCCTGAGGGCGAGATAATCCTCAACAAGATCGGCACAGCGCCCGGCCTGAGAACGAACAGCGTTCTCCCGAAGCTGATGGCGCATTACGGCACACCTCTTCCGGAGCTTGTGGATATGCTCATGGAACAGGCGATAGACAACGCCGTAAAGAAATACTGAGCAAGGAAATAAGGAGACAAACTTGGATAAAAACGTATTGATATCCCTTATGAGCATACAGTGGCAGGATGATGAGAAAAACGAGAGCGAGCTGCTCACCCGTGCGAGATACTCCACCAGCGACGGCTGCGATATCATCACCTACGAAGACACCTCCGCCACAGGCTTTGATGGCTCTGTCACAACAATAACAGTGAACGGCAGCAGATATGCCTCCATTGTCCGCAAGGGAACGTCCAATTCGGTCCTCACCCTCGAGACGGGAAGAAAGCATTTCTGCCAGTATGAGACACCCTTCGGCGGTATGCAGATAGGCGTCTATACCCACGCTATCGAGAATACGATTTCCGAGAACGGAAAGCTGTACCTCAAATATACGCTTGATCTCAATTCCTCTTATCTTTCGGATAACGAGATAATAATGACAATAAATAACTGATATATAAAGAAAGGAACATTCCAATGGCAGACCTTATCAACGCTGCTTCCGAGCAGCTGCGTACACTTATCACTGAGGCTCTCGGCAGACTTGTAGCGGAGAATGCGATCCCCGCCGAGCCGCTGCCGCCGTTTGCGGTAGAGATCCCGGCAGATAAGTCACACGGCGATTTTGCTGCAAATACCGCAATGGTAAGCGCAAGAGCGCTGAAGATGCCTCCGAGAAAGATAGCCGAGCTCATCTGCGGTGCTATCCAGCTCGAGGGTACGATGTTCGACCGCTGCGAGATCGCAGGACCGGGCTTCATGAACTTCTTCCTCGGCAGGAAGTGGTTCGCAGACGCAGTACAGTGTGTACTCGATGAGAAGGAGAACTACGGCAGGATAGACTACGGTCAGGGCAAGCGTGTGCTGGTAGAATTCGTATCAGCCAACCCCACCGGACCTATGCACATCGGCAACGCAAGAGGCGGAGCGATCGGCGACTGTCTTGCAAGCGTGCTTGACTGGGCAGGCTTCCATGCAGAGCGCGAGTTCTACGTTAACGATGCCGGCAACCAGATCGAGAAGTTCGGCAAGTCCCTCTCACTGAGATATATGCAGCTCTGCAGCGATAAGGGACAGCAGTACCTCAGTGAATACAGCGATACAGAAAAGCTGTGCGCTGCCATATACGCAGAGAGCGGCGAGGGACAGATATTTGAGATGCCTGAGGATGTCTACCTCGGCACAGATATAATAGAGCACGCAGCCAACTACTACAGCTTACACGGCGCAGAGCTCAGCGAAGTATCCGAGGAGGAGCGCAGCAAGGCACTTGTGGCCTATGCACTTCCGCTCAATGTCGAGGGACTTGAGCGCGACCTCAAAAAGTACCGTATCGTGTATGACAACTGGTTCAGGGAATCGACCATACACGAAAGAAACGAGACAAAGCTCGTTGTTGACAAGCTCCTCGAAGCCGGAAAGGCCTATGAGCAGGACGGAGCGATCTGGTTCAGGGCGACAGAGTACGGCCTTGACAAGGATTTCGTTCTCCGCAGGAGCAACGGCCTCTATACCTACATCGTACCGGATATCGCCTACCACTACGACAAGCTCGTCACACGTAACTTCGACAAGGCGATAAATATCCTCGGCGCTGACCATCACGGCTATGTACCGAGACTGAAGGCAGCTCTCACAGCTATGGGAGTTGATGCCGGAAAGCTCGATGCAGTGCTCATGCAGATGGTACGCCTCGTCCGCAAGGGCGAAACGGTAAAGCTCTCAAAGAGAAGCGGCAAGGCTATCACCCTTGTTACTCTCCTTGACGAGATACCGATAGATGCAGCAAGATTCTTCTTCAACCTCCGTGAAGCAAATTCACAGTTCGAGTTTGACCTTGACCTTGCAGTCGAGAAGACCTCCCAGAACCCTGTATACTACGTGCAGTACGCACACGCACGTATATGCAGCCTGCTGAAGAATCTTGAAGCAGAGGGCATCGCAGTACCGGAGAGCGCAGACTTCACTCTCCTCACAGAGCCGGCAGAGATAGAGCTCATCCGTCATCTCGCTTCACTCCCCGAGGAGGTAAGGCTCTCGGCCAAGAATTACGATCCCTCAAAGATGACACGCTATGTCATCGAGCTCGCAACTCTCTTCCACCGCTTCTACGACGCCTGCAGCGTAAAGAATGCGGAGACTCCCCAGCTGCGTGATGCACGTATCCTCCTTTCGGCAGCCGCAAGACAGGCTATCAGGAACGTACTCACCATGCTCAAGATAGAGCAGCCGGAGAAAATGTGATCGTAAGAATAGATTACAGAGAGTACTTCTTAAATTACGAATCGGTTACAAATATTTTACCGGTTTTGTAATTTCAGCCAATTTTAAATGGCTAAATATAGCACTTATGCAGGGCTTTCAAGGAAAATTAACGGATTGTTCATGATTTGTTCATGTATATATGTTACAATCTGTAATAAATGGAGACGGCGGGAACAGCTCACCGCAGTTTCTGTTATTCTCTTTGAAGCTATCAGCAGAAAAATAAAAATAAATAATTTCTAAGAGAAGGGATGTACATTATGTCCAACAGATTATTTCAGGGTTTAGTTCATCAGATGCGTGATTCCATCGACGCCACTATCGGAGTAGTCGATGAGACCGCAACCATCATTGCATGCAGTGACCTTACAAGAGTAGGTACAACAAACGAGTTTGTTTCACTTGATCTGAGTGACTCACACGATATTTTCATCCGCGACGGTTTCACCTACAAGCCTTTCGGCTCAAGAGTGAAGCCCGACTATGCAGTATTTGTTGAGGGCGTTGATGACGCCGCAGCAAAGTACGCAAGCATTCTTGCGATCTCACTCTCCAATATCAAGCAGTATTACGATGAGAAGTATGACAGGAACAACTTCATCAAGAACGTTATACTCGACAATGTCCTTCCTGGCGACATCGTCATCAAGGCAAGAGAGCTGCACTTCAATGCAGAGATCAGCCGTGCGGTATTCCTGATCCGCATAGTATCCGCAAATGATATTTCCGCTTATGATGTTATCCAGAACCTGTTCCCGGACAAGAACAAGGATTTTGTCTTCAACATCACAGAGAGCGACATCGTGCTCGTTAAGGAGCTGAAGAGCACAGTCGATTCAAAGGACCTTGAGAAGCTCGCTCGTTCTATCGCTGATACACTCAGCAGTGAGTTCTATACCCGCGTTAACGTAGGTATCGGTACAGCTGTTGTAGGCGTAAAGGACCTTGCGCGTTCATTCAAGGAAGCACAGATGGCACTTGAGGTCGGAAAGGTATTCGACACAGACAAGGTCATCGTAAGCTATGACAATCTCGGCATAGCCCGTCTCATCTATCACCTGCCCACAACACTCTGCGAGACATTCCTCCATGAAGTATTCAAGGTTGGCAGCATAGACTCACTCGACCACGAGACACTCTTTACTATCCAGAAATTCTTTGAGAACAACCTCAACGTTTCCGAGACCTCGAGAAAGCTGTTCGTACACAGAAATACACTTGTGTACAGACTCGAGAAGATCAAGAAGCTCACAGGTCTTGACCTCCGTGAATTCGATCATGCTATCATCTTCAAGATCGCACTTATGGTTAAGAAGTACCTGTCAGCAAATCCGGTGAAGTTCTGATCTGAGGGATCAATGATACCTTACTTCACCTCATTCACTAAGGAAGGTGTAAACATTTGGTAGAGCTTAAGAACGTATCCGTAACCTACTCCAGCGGAGTTGACGCTCTCAACAACGTCAGCCTCAAGATAAACGACGGCGACTTTGCCTTCGTGGTAGGTTCATCAGGTGCGGGAAAAAGTACCATGATCAAGCTGCTGCTGAAGGAGATCGACGCCACGAGCGGCCAGGTCTCAGTCAACGGCTATAACCTCAATAAACTCAAGCAGAGGAAGATACCGGAATTCCGCCGCACACTCGGCTTCGTATTCCAGGACTTCCGTCTGATCCAGTCCATGACGGTATATGAGAACATCGCATTCGTTCTCAGAGTCATCGACGCTCCGCCCAAGTTCATACGCAAGAGAGTACCGTATGTTATAAGCCTTGTAGGGCTTCAGTCAAAGGCGGATTCCTATCCGGATGAGCTGTCCGGCGGTGAGAAGCAGCGTGTTGCTATCGCGAGAGCGCTCGTAAACGATCCGCAGCTGATAATCGCCGACGAGCCGACCGGAAACATCGATCCCGAGCTTTCCTACGAGATAGTAGAGCTGCTCAAGGGCATCAACGATCAGGGTACGACCATACTTATGGTCACTCATGAACACGATCTTGTACGTCATTTCGGCGGACGCATCATCAATATCACCGACGGTAAGATAGTATATGATGAAGTCATCACCGGAATCAACGACGAGGTCACTCAGGAGGAGCTGCAGCAGTTTGAAGAGCAGCAGCTGCTTGCCGAGACACTTGAGAACACATCTGCCGGTCAGCCGGCTGCACCAGCTCAGGGCATATCCTATGAATCCTCATCGGCACATTCGACGGAGGACGACGTTATCAACGAAGTCATGCGCCGGATAACCGAGCAGGCAGGATCTGAGCAAGGAGGCAGGAAATGAAGCTGAGCGGAATCAGATACCTGACCAATCAGGGTATCGAAAACATCTGGAAAAACAAGATGATGGCGTTTGCGACGTTCTGCGTGCTGCTGATATCACTTCTGCTCGTAGGCGTATCGGCGCTGTTCTACATGAATATGAATTCAATGATCCTCGGTCTGGGCGACCAGAACGAGATCGCAGTCTACCTGAATCCGAATACCCCGGCAGATGCGGTGGATGCCTTCCCGGATCTGCTCTACACTATCGACAATGTGGAGAGAGTAGAGTATATATCCAAGGAACAGGCTCTTACACGTATGCAGAGCCAGATCACCAAGGGACAGAAGATATTCAGCTATATCGACGGCTATGACTTCATGCCCGACGGATTCAGCGTAACGGTATGGGATAACGATTATATCGAGTACACCACGGAGGAGATTGCAAAGCTCGAAAATGTTCAGAGCGCCAACTCCTCACCCCAGGTCGCAGAGTTCCTCCGCGAGCTGAGAAAGGTCGTATCACTTATCGCCGGAGCTATCATAGTGGCACTGGTGATAGTTTCAATGATAATGATCTCCAACACCACAAAGGCAAGCGTATTTTCACGCCGTGAGGAGATCCAGATCATGAAATACGTTGGTGCTACCAATTCGTTCATCCGTACCCCGTTCTTCGTAGAGGGACTTATCACAGGCTTCTTCGCGGGAGCCGGAGCATTCTTCATCACCTGGGCAGGATATGATGCAGTATACAGGATCATGACCGAGCAGGGAGCACTGATGAATGCCTTCGGTGTGGGAAGTCTGATACCATTTGAAAATCTAAGATTCTCAGTGGCCGTATGCTATGTCGCAGCCGGTTCACTCACAGGGGCATTGGGAAGCGTAATCAGCACAAGACGTCATATCGACGTATGATCATGAATAAGCTTAACACAACTTGCGAAAGGAGTCTGAGGTGCATCTGCACCGACTTAAAATGAGTAGTTTTAACAAGATCAAGAAAGTATTGTCATTTCTGACCTGCTCTGCTATCGCATTCAGTACACTTACCGTATATGAGGCAGCGAGCGGAAACGAAAAGGATATATCCGCCAAAACGATCTCAGAGATCCAGGAACAGAGAAAGCAGAATCAGGAGGAGATCAACAGGATCGAATCACAGCTTTCCACACTGGAAGGAAACAAGTCTGAAGAGAAGGAATATCAGGAGAGACTGATGTCCCAGATCGGCCTTATCCAGGAGAACATTACCCTCCTGAACGCTGAGCTCGACAAGATCGGCAGCGATATCACGGCAGCCGAGGCAAATATACAGAAACTTGATAAGGACATAATACTCCAGCAGGCAGCTATCGACGACAATGTCGAGCTGTTCAAGCAGCGTCTCTGCGCTATGTACATGACCGGAAATGAAAATCTTGCATCAGTGGTGCTCGGTTCTGCGAGCTTCTACGATATGATGTCAAGAGTCCAGATGGTCAATCGTATGGCAGAGTACGACGAGGAACTCATCGAAAGCATTCTTCAGGAGATTGATGAGCTTGAAAAGTCAAAGAAGGACATCGAGACCGAGCGCATCACGCTTCAGATGAAGCAGGAGGAGCAGAAGAAGAGATGGGACGAGAAGCAGGCTGATATCGATTCCCTCAACGTAAAGATGAAGGATACTCAGGATGCTATCAACAGGCTCCAGATGGAGCAGGAGAACCTCAACCGCAGCAAGGAGCAGGTAGAGAAGGAGCAGCAGGAGCTCGACGCCGAAGAGGAAGAGATCCAGCGCCGTATCGCCGAGGCTCAGGCACGCTACGAAAGAGAGCAGGAGATAGCACGTGAGGCCGCAAGAAAGGCCGCTGAGGAGGCTGCACGCAGAGAAGCTGAGGAGGCTGCAAGAAAGGCCGCTGAGGAAGCTGCACGCAAGAAGGCTGAAGAGGCCGAGCGCAAGGCAGCCGAGGAAGCTGCAAGAGCAGCAGCCGCAGAGGCAGCCAAGAAGGCCGCTGAGGAGGCTGCAAGAGCAGCAGCAGAAGCAGCCGCCAAGAATGCCATCGAGGAAGCGAACCGTCAGGCAGCTGAGGAAGCAGCAGTCAAGGCAGCAGCAGAGGCCGCAGCACAGCAGGCAGCAGCAGAGGCTGCACAGCAGGCCGCTGAGGAGGCTGCACGTCTTGCAGCACAGGCATCTGTAAACAATATGCCTGAGCCTGAGCTCCCGACATATACCGCACCTACGGTATCATCATCAGGCTTTGCATGGCCTGCACCGGGATTCTGCTATATCTCAAGCTATTTTGGCGCACGCTGGGGAACTACTCACAGAGGTATAGATATCGGAGACGCAGGTATCGGCGGCGGAGCAGCAGTTGCTTCTCGCTCAGGTACAGTCATCCAGGTCTGCAACAGCTGCACACATAACTATGCCAAGAATTACAGCTGCGGCTGCGGCGGCGGCTACGGCAACTACGTTGTCATCTCACATGACGGTACATACTCCACACTTTACGGACACCTTGCATACGCATCTGTATCCGTGGGAGACTATGTTGAACAGGGACAGACCATCGGTGCGATCGGTTCAACAGGACATTCAACAGGAGCACATCTCCACTTTGAGGTCCGTGTAAACGGTTCACAGGTCGATCCTACAGGCTATGTAAGCCCTTAAACGAATATCATCCGGGGCAGAGAGAATCCACTCCTGCCCGGATTTTTTGTTTTACGTCCTGCTTTCTGAGAAGCAGGAGCACCGGACCGTTCTGCTGTCCGTGATAAAAGAAATAGAAAGCGATGATGTGATGAACAAAAAGATCAGTCTCGGACTTGCGGTCAGTCTTATTGCAATAGCCATGGCCGTGACCTTCATACTGACCTCGTTCTTCTCTCTCCAGAGCTTCAACAAGAAGGTAATGGACGTAAACGAGAAAGCGAGGAAATACAGCTCGCTCGAGATGCTCGACACCTACGTCAGGGAGAACTACGCAGGGAAGATCAACGAAACGGAGCTGAGCGGAGGCATCCTCAAGGGATATGTCTCAGGTCTCGGCGATAAGTATTCCCGCTATCTGACTGCTGAGGAATACAACACAGAAAAGAACAACAGCTCAGGAGAGGTGGTCGGTCTCGGCTTCACCATGACCGAGGACGAGAGCGGATACATCCGTATCTCCGATATCCTTCCCGATTCGCCTGCAACTGAGTCAGGCATAGTGGAGGGCGATATCATCACCTATGTTGAGGGCGTAGACGTCAAGGAGGCCGGCTTCAAGGTATCTGTCGATGCCATGAGCGGCACAGAGGGCACCCCCATAACACTCAAGATACGCCGCAAGGGCAGGGATCAGGAGTTCTCCTTCGTCCGCCGCTCCATCATAGAGAAATCTGTGACTGGAGAGATGCTCAGCAGCCGTATCGCCTATATAACCGTGTCTGATTTCAAGTCCAATACTCCGGGACAGTTCATGGACGTTCTTGACAGGCTCATTTCCAACGGAGCAAAGGGTATAGTCTTTGACCTGCGCGACAACAGCGGCACGGTTATCGAAGCCGCAGAGGAGTGTCTTGATCCGCTGCTTCCCGAGGGAGTTCTCGCAACAGCAGAGTTCAGGGACAGCCACACCGAAACGATAGTATATTCAGACGAATCCGAGCTTTCACTTCCCATGGCAGTCCTTGTGAACAATAATACACAGGGCGCAGCCGAGCTCTTCGCAGCCGTTCTCCATGACTGCGGAAAGGCAGCTACCGTAGGCTCACAGACCTACGGCAAGGGAGTATACCAGGTAACTAACGAGATGCCGGACGGCGGAGCAGTGATCCTCTCTGTTGCCGAGATAAAGACCTTGTCCGGCGATACCTACAACGGCATAGGCCTTACACCCGACGTTCCCGTCGAGGTATCTGACGAGGGCTACGACGCTCCTTACTATAAGGCAGTCGAAGCCGTTACATCAAAGCTCCAGTAAGCATATATTAAGAACAAGCCCGCAGATTATATTCCTGCGGGCTTGTTTTATTGCTCCTGTACTGCCTCTTTGTCCTCTGCTGACTTTTTCAGCATTCTGGCATAGAGGGCGCTTGCGTGTTCGCGCACGTCCTCCTTTTTGTGTATACGGGAGAGCATAGCCTCCGTCGCGCGTTTTCTGTCCTCGACCTTCATCTGCCGCTTCTTTTCGTACATACGGCTGTCTGCGAGCTGTTCGGCCTTTTCGGGGCTGCCATCGGAGTAGATATACTCAGCCATGCCGTAAGCGAGCTGGAGCTCGACCGGCGGCTTTTCGGTCTCGTTATAATTCTTCTGCATAGCTATGCACTTTTCGATGCATTTCGGGTAGATATCGTCGCAGTTTTTGGCATCGAGGATCACGAAGAACTCATCTCCGCCCACACGGAAGCATTCGCCGTACTCACCGAAGCTCTCGCTGATGACATTGGCGGCGGCTATGATATGACGGTCGCCCTCAGCATGGCCGAAGGTATCGTTGACCTTCTTGAGCCTGTTGACATCGAAATGGACGAAGAGACATTTTCCCTTGCGTCTCTTCATTATCTCCTGCTCATACTCATTGAAACCGGTACGGTTCTTGATGCCGGTAAGTGAGTCCTCCGTGGCGAGCTTGTGCATAAGCTCAGCGCGGCTGCTGAGCACCTGTATATCGACAAGGCGCTTCATCTCGTAATAGACGAGTATCAGTATGAAGACGAGAAGACCGAGCCTTGATACGGCCGAGGTATCAGTGGATTCACTGATGTAGAATCTCGCCATGTCGATGATGCCGGTAGTTATGACGATGATTACGGAGGGTATGAGGAAACGTCTCTGCTCCTTTGAGAGCCTGTTCCGCCTTACAGCACGGGCTATCATGAAGACGATTAGGAGTATTCCGGCAATAATGATGAAATGGCTTATGAAAAGCAGTTCATGGAAATCTGCGGTATTGGTAAGTATCAGGGAGAGCTGCACCATAAGATCAATGATGCAGGCTGTGATGTAGGCGTAAACTATATCCTTCCGCTTGAATCCGGTAATGGATACAACGAAGGAGACGATAGGCAGAGGCATCAGTATGAGGATGATGTTGTTCATGGCACGCTCAGCAGCCGGATTGCCGGAGAGCATCTGCAAAAAACCGACAGGCGGGAATTCCCAAATACTCAGCATCATGGAGGTAACGCCGAGGGAGAGCGTCTCCGTCAGCTCGCTTCTCGTCCGGTGCTGGATAAGGGCAAAAACAAAGAGGAAGGTGCCGAAGAAGAAGGTCAGCACGCACATCAGGAACCGTACACTTCCGCCCTGTATCGTTTTCCCGAGGTAGGTGTAGGTATCCTCCAGTCTCATGTTCTCGAAGCCGCCGCGGCCTGCCCTCTGAAGAAGGCTGTACTCTATCGTCATGGTGCGGTCATTTTCGCCGTCAGGGAGGGGGACACAGTGGAGGAATGCACCGTAGCCATAGCCGTAGTAGCTTCCGAGTGCCGGATGAAAGTCGTATATCTCCTCATTGTCGACCATGACTCTGAACGTTACATTACGGCTGTGGAAGCAGAGGTTCCGTGTCCGGTTCGCTTTGCCGCTGAACCTTGTGGTCATAGCGTTACAGTCGGTTCTCAGTTCCATAAGGTCGGCTGGGGAGCCGTCGGAGTAGCTCCATGAAAAGCCGAGATCGGCGCTGTCGGGGAATTTGCTGCCAGAATAGTGCAGATCAAGGGAGAATACCAGAACCAGTATGATTATCAGTGCGAATCCGGCGACTGCATTGATGACTGCAAGAGTCTTTTTCATGGAACACTCTCCCTTCCGTTATTTATTTATATTATAACATAAGTTTCGCTTATTGTAAATAAATTCCGGCAATTTTTATAATCTTTTCTGCCAGGGCATCAGGCCGGAGGAGACTGCGGAGATATATCCTGTGGAGTATCAGGGCTTTTTTGTGCAAAATCGCAGTAAATCGGCATATACGCGCATAACAGTTGAAAAAGCAGGCAGAATATGGTATAATGAATGCAATAGCATTCATTATAATTGATCTGAAGCCCTTGCAGATACGCAGATCAGAGATCTGCTCCCTGCAATCGGGCGATTATACCATATGCGCTTCGCTTATATGGTATAATGAATGCATAGCATTCATTATATTTGATCTTAAAGCCATTGCAGATACGCAGATCAGAGATCTGCTCCCTGCGATCGGGCGATTAAACCATACTCGCTTCGCTCATATGGTATAATACATAAGTAAACAAAGGCGATCATACGAAAGGAGTACGGAATGGAGTATTATTCACCGCTCATGCTCTGTGCAGTCACAGCAGCAGCGATCGATATCTGTGCACTTGTATTGATAATATCAGCCTATCGCGAGAAGAGCTCCGGCAAGAAGCGCTGGGACAAGATAGCGTCCTCCATGGAGCTCGTCGAGCAGGGCTATACCTATACCCTCGGCTGTGACGAGATACTTATAGGCCGTCACGCCTCTGCGGATATACGTCTCTCGGATATGTCGGTATCGCGCTACCATGCCATGCTGACCGTTGCGGACGGCGTCTGGACGGTATCCGACCTCGGCTCCAAATCCGGCGTCTATGTCAACGGAGTGCGTATAAAGAAGAAGGCGCTCCATGAGAATGACGTCATCACTATCGGGAGCCGTCAGCTCGTTCTGAGAAAGAGGAGGAAGGCAAAGGATGAGTAATCCGTTTTCTTATATATTCTCGTGCCTGTTCGTGCTCCTCGCACACGGTACGATGCTGTTCAATGTTTACTACAACGGCAGCTATACCGACGAGCATCAGGTGTTCGTGATAGGAGCGGCAGTGATCGGCCTTGATATAGCCTATTTCTTCCTGATGCTCTTCTTCCGCCAGCATACCTACAACGTGGACTTCATGCTCATATTCATACTGAACATGAGCAACATCTTCCAGTCCTGCTTCGGCGGAGTACAGTTCGACCAGAGGCATTACATCACCACTCTCGCAGCCCTTGCTGCCTGCCGTGTGGGATATCACCTCTGCCGCAACCACAAATGGATACAGCAGCAGAAGCTGTTCATATGGATAGGCATAGGCATCCTTGCAGCCGTCATCGTCGCATTCACCGGCAGCCGGAGTATGTGGATAACCTTTGAGAAATTCAGCATACAGCCCTCCGAGTTCATGAAGGTGCTCTTCGTGCTCGCCTGTGCTACCTCAATAGCAGAGCAGCAGAAGAAGCATACCGTCCTCGGATTCAGTATAGTATGGGAGAATGTGATACTCTTCTGTATCGCGGCCGGCATCTGCCTCCTTCAGTGGTGGTGCCGCGACCTCGGAAGCATACCGACCTTCATGGCCATATATGCAGCCGGCTTCCTCCTGCGTATCTGCTATCCCAAGGCCAAGTTCTCGCGCAAGACGCTGTTTATTGCAGCGGGAGCAGTGCTCCTCGCAGGACTTGTAGCGCTGCATTTCGCTCCGGACTATGTCCGCGCCCGTGTATTCGTCAACATCTGGGACGATACGGAGGGCGACGGCTTCCAGCAGTCCCGTGCGCTCATTGCGATAGCAGAGGGCGGCTGGTTCGGAAAGGGCCCCGGCAAGGGCGACCTCAGCGGCATATTCGCTCACGACAGCGACCTTGTCTTCGCCTCGGTATGTGAGGAGTGGGGACTTCTCTTCGCCCTGATGAGCGTTCTGATGATACTGATACTCCTCTGTGCGCCCCTTTTCAATCCTCCGCGCTCCTACTACCACGGTTCTATGGCAGCGGGAGTATGCGCCGCCTTCACAACGCAGATGGCGCTCAATATCTTCGGCTCCTGCAACCTGATACCATTCACTGGTGTTACGATACCCTTCATCTCTACCGGAGGAAGTTCAATGGCAGTCAGCGGTCTTATGGCAGGTATGCTGATAGCCGCACAGTCGCCTGAGTTCCACAAGCCCGGCAAAAAGAAGACGAAGAAGAGCAAGCCGGACAGCACAGCCCGGCCCCGTCAGAGCAGCAGCTCAAATACCTCCTCAAAGAGCAGCACACGCGGCAAGGCAAAGAAAAAGACTTCATCTTCCGGAAGGAGGGCTGCCGCATGAAGAGCATAAGACGCTGCCAGAGGATAATCACCCTCTTCATACTCGCATTCATAGCTGGTATGGGAGCTCTTGTCTGGAAGATAAACAAGGAATCGCCGTTCTATATGATGCATTCCGACAATCATCAGCTCGGCATGGTATACGACCGCACCGGCGGAGTCCTCTTTGACGGTCTCGGCAAGGGGCAGTACGAGGACAACTACTTCATCGATATCGGCAACCTCATAGGCGACGACAAGGGACAGATGACGAACACCCTTGTTGCACGGAATATCGACAAGCTCAACAACTATTCCTTCTCCGAGGGACTTATCCGCGAGGGCGGACAGGCCGCTATATATACCACCCTTGACCACTACGCCAACCGGGCGGTATACAATGTGTTCGGCTATACCGAGGGTTGTGTCTGCGCCTACAACTACAAGACAGGCGAGCTCCTTGTATGCGTGAGCCTGCCATCCATCGACGTCACAAAGGGATATGACAATATACAGGAACTGAAATCCGGTACGCTCATATCGAAGAATATGTACGGCACTGTTCCCGGCTCTACGCAGAAGGTCTCAACAGTAATATCAGCCCTTGAGATAATGGGCAGGGATAAGCTCTTCTCCAAGAGCTATGCCTGCAGCGGAAAGTACATCAACAGCAGCGGCAAGGAGATAGTCTGTCACAATGCCTACGGCCACGGAGTGCAGGGCATACAGCAGGGCATAGAGAACAGCTGCAATCCCTTCTTTGCCCAGCTTATAGAGGATCCCGATCTTCCGCTCGCAAAGATCGAAGAGAAGTACCGCAAGCTCGGCTATGCTGTCAACGATGACGAGATGAAGTATATCGACATTGACGGCATACAGTGCGAGAGAGCCTCCACGACTCTTGTTGACTCCGGCGATTTCAACACCGAATGGGCGTGCATCGGACAGGGCGAGACTCTTGTCAGCCCGATACAGCTCATGATGTGGCAGAGCGCCATAGCCAACGGCACAGGCAAGATGACCATGCCCCACCTTATCGACCACTGCACCAACACCTACGGCGACCTTACCAGCTACGGCAAGACGACCTACAGTGAGCAGCTCTTCTCGGAGACTACAGCCGCCACCATGAAGGAGATGCTCCTTACCAACGGCGCCAATCACTACGGCGGCATAACCGCTTCACCGCTTGCCATAAAGAGCGGTACGGCACAGGTAAAGGAGGGGGCGGAGGAGAATTCTCTCCTTGTGGGATTCGTTGACGATGAGCGCCACCCCATAGCATTCTGTGTGCTTATGGAGAACAAATTCAATACAGCACTGACCGCGGAACAGATACTGAAAACCCTTCTTGACTCCCTTTCTTCATGACTGTAACTTTCTACAAATTTAAAGTAAATAATTGTACAGTTCAAACAAAATTAACAAAAAACTATTGTAAACTCCACGAAGTTATGGTATAATATAAACATAAAGTAACAGGAAACTGGAGCTTTATAGCATTATACCTTGCATTCCGGCATCTGACGGGATGCAGCCGAAGGAGGACGAAATATGAATATAACCTTTACAGCAAAGAAGATGCAGATACCCCAGAACTTTACAGAGTATGCAGAGCCGAGGATCGAGACCAGGCTTGGAAAGTTCTTCGGTGAGGACGCAGCAGCAAAGGTCGTAATGGCGGAGGTAAAGAATCAGATCGTACTCGAGCTCACAGTTAAGTACAACAGCATGATCTACCGTTCTGAGCGCAGCGCTGAGGACAAGTATGTCGCTCTCGACGATGCTATCGACAAGATCATCAGAATGATCCGCAAGAACAAGACCAGAGTCGAGAAGAGACTGAAGGATACAGCATTCAAGGAGGCGTTTGCAGAGCCTGTAGAAGAGGCTATAGATTACGAGATCATCAAGGACAAGAAGTTCAAGCTGAGACCTATGGACGTAGAGGAGGCTATCCTCCAGATGAACCTGCTCAGCCACGAGTTCTTCATGTTCCAGAATGCAGAGACCGGCGATATCAACGTAGTATACAAGCGTGACAACGGCGGCTATGCACTTCTCGAGCCTGACAATACCTGAAAACAATAACGTATGCGGAGCGAAAGCTCCGCATACTCTTTATGAAGAAAAGCTGCACCGGCAGCAGAAAGGCTGATTTAAATGGATCAGAACAAGAAAACGATAATCGAAAAGCGCATCAGCAAGACAGGCGAGGCGCTGAAAAAGAACAATATGGAGTTTTACTACGCTCCAACTGCAGCTGACGTAAAGGACATCGTAAAGGGGCTTATGAAGTCCGGTGATACCGTAACCCACGGCGGTACGGTGACTCTCGGCGAATGCGGACTGAAGGAGCTGCTTGAATCCGGCGACTACAACTACCTCGACCGCTCGAAATGCGCCCCGGAGGAGGTGCCGGCGCTCTATCGTCAGGCTTTCTCCGCTGACGTGTACATAACGAGTTCCAATGCCATAACCGAGGACGGCGTGCTCTATAACGTGGACGGCAACAGCAACCGTATAGCCGCCATAGCCTTCGGTCCGGCATCTGTAATAGTCATCGCAGGCTGCAACAAGATAGTAAAGGATCTCGCCGAGGCCGAGCTGCGTGTCAAGACCGAGGCCGCACCTCCTAACTGTGTAAGACTTGATACCGGCACGCCCTGTTCTGTGACTGGCGAGTGCGTGTCACTTGCAAAGTCCGGCAGACAGATGACTGACGGCTGTGCCTGCGAGAAGCGTATCTGCTGCAATTACCTCGTATCCGCTTACCAGAGACACGCCGGCAGGATAAAGGTCATCATAGTCGGCGAGGAGCTCGGATACTGATACAAAGAGCCGCTTCATTCCGGCATGATACCTATATATAAGTGTGTGCATTTTATCGGGGGAGACCTTTCTGAGGAAAGGTTCCCCCGAACCCCTTCCAAAGACTTCCAATGAAATTTGCCCCAATAGGTCAAGGACCTATTGGGGCAAATTTGTTGCTGAAAGATTTCGGAAAGGAGTTTGAGGGAAACCCTTTTTCAAAAGGGTTTCCCTCAATAAAACGCAGCGGTTCTCTTTATTTCAGGTTTTTCAGTTCACGCATCAGTTCGAGGTCTTCGGCGCTGATCCTCATGTTGGTGAGGAGAGTCTTGCCCTCTGAGGTCGTGAGCTTTACCTCGATTATGCTTCCCTCATCGCAGGCCTGAGCGGCAGCTCTCACGAACTGGAGCAGCTTGGGGTGGTTCTCCTTGAAATTGTGGAGGTGGGGGCGGAGCTTTAAAAGATCCATGGGATTCATCATTTTTTATCAGCCTTTCTTTTATTTCCCGGCGCAAGGCGGTCAACGACGTGCTGAGCGCACAGACCGGTGAAGAGGCCGGCGATACAGCCGGCGATTATCAGTTTCGGGTACCACATAAGCGGTGTGAGTGTCCGCGTCTGGGCGACGGCTACGGCCATCTGTCCGGTATTGTGGAGCATGGCGCCTATGATGCTGCAAAGCCACATGAAGCGCTGCGGTATCACCTTCCTCAGCAGCAGCATTCCCGCAAGGCACAGCATAGCGCCGGCGAGGGAATAGAGTATGGCGCTGAGATTCGAGCTGAACAGTGCGCCGAGCACAACACGGGAGAGCACCATGAGCAGCGTTTCGCGTCCGCTGAAACGGTATACCGCATAGACGGTGAATATATTGGCAAGTCCGAGCTTTACTCCGGGTACAGAGGAAAGGTCGGGCAGCCTCAGCTCCACTATGAATACCACCAGAGCAGCGGCGGTCAGCAGAGAGAGCTCTGCAAGTCTTTTCGTCTTCATATCAGCCTCCGTTCTCATCGGCAAATCGGATGATGAGCTTGTGCGGGAGGCATACTATGGGAGTGCCCTCGTTCCTGAGAACGCCGGTCTTCACGCAGGTCTTGTCAGGGCAGTCCGCATCGGATACGCAGATAGTCCCGTCCTTGATGCATATGGTATTCCGGCCGCCGTCAGGTGAGGTCACGGTGAACTCCCTGTCCGCTTCCTTGCCGAGGTCGATACGGTACAGGACAACGCCGTTCTGTTCGATGACGGCTGTATGCTGCCCAGTTCCGAGGCTCATAACGATCACGGCGATGACGGCCGCAAGAAAGACGGCGATAACAGCAGCAAGGCATATCCTGACGCCCTTAGTCACGGCTTATCACCTCCGCCTTCATATCGCTGATATTGGTGAAGCTGCCGGAAATACCCTCGGTATACAGTATTTTGTGCTCGTCGGTGACGAGTATCATATCGATGTCTGTGTCAGTATCCTTCCAGAAGCTGACTGCGCGTTCTGTTCCGGCGGCGAACATGGCTGTCGAAAAAGCGTCGCACATCATGCCGCTGCTGCCGATAATGGTCGCGGATACTATCCCGTTATCCGCAGGATATCCGTCCTCCGGATCGAGAATGTGCCAGTAGTCGTTCCCGTCCTCTCCGGTGAAGAAGCGTTCATAGCTGCCGGAGGTTATGACCGCCTTGTCGCTGACCTCCACCACGCACATATCCCTGTCGGGGGCGTAGGGATCGCGTACAGCTACCTTCCACGGCTTTCCGTCAGGCTTCGTGCCGACGGTCTGTACATTCCCGCCGAGGTTTATCAGAGCGGAGGTAACGCCGTTCCCGCGCATTATATCAGCGGCGCAGTCGCTTGCATAGCCCTTTGCCACAGCGCCCAGGTCTATCATGACGCCTTCCGGTATGCTGACTGTATCGCCCGCCGCATCTACCTGACTGTAACCCACCTTGCCGAGGAGCTCATCGATCTCGCTTTGCTCCGGGATGCGGTATTCTCCGGTGGTGAAGCCCCATTCCCTGAGTACGGGGTAGAGTGTGATATCGAGTGCGCCTCCGGTCATTTCACAGTAGCCGAGAGCCTGTCTTATGATACCGGCAGTCTCCTGCTGTACCTTCACCTCTCCGCCGCGGTTGATGCGGCTTATATCGCTGTCCTCTCTTGTGACGGACAGCTCGTCCTCGAGCTGCTTTATCCTTTCCTCCGTCCGGGCGAGAGCATCATTTGCGCCTTTGCCGTAGGCCTTTACGGACATGAAGGTGTCCATGGCGAAGAAGTCGGCTGTAAACGGCGTATCAGCACTGATCCGGCCGCTTTCTGTGCAGCTGCACATCAGTGCGGGAAGGAGGGCGCAGAGCAGGGCTGCGGCAGTATTTCTGTTCATAGCATATCCTTTCTGTAAAACGGACAGGACCTGTCCGCCACAGATATTATACCACAGAAAAATGTTGTTTGCAAGTACAAATAATCCGCAGTTTACAGATGATAATTTTAAAACAAAAAACAAGAAAAAGCACTTGCAAAAAGAAGTATAAAAGGTTATAATATAAATACAGTGCATAAATTGCAAAAGATATTAAACGTGGAGATATAAAATGGCTAATGATAAAAAGAGAACAGTTCACAGGTCAAGCAGCAAGAAGAAGAACAGACCGAAGCTGAGATTCAGCATAGGCTGGCTCATCTTCATTTTTATATTATCGTTCCTCGCCTGCTTCATACTCTATATGCTGGCGGCGAACTTCAACCCCGATTTCTTCCTTGAAGAATTCTCATCCATATCCGATATAGTACCCGAGGAGAAACCGACAGAGCCGCCTGCCGAGGATTCTACCGACGAAGAGGAAGCACCTACGGATGGTGAGCCGGCAGAGCAGAAGACGATCGTAAATCCTGTCCCGGCATCCGCACCTGCTGATCCTTCGTATCTGTCATCCTGCTGCTTCATTACAGGTCCGGAGTTCATCGGCATCAACGAGCACACAGCCCTGAGCGATGTGATCTCCAGCAAGGATCTCGGAGCTGCAAACTGCGGTTCAGTAAAGGTCGAGAGCAACTACGGTACAGTTACTGTATACGAGACCTTAAAGATCAAGAAGCCGGCAAACGTATACCTTATGCTGGGCAGCGATACAGGCAAGGCTTCCGTTGATGACCAGATAGGCAGCTATTCAACACTTATCAAAAACATCAAGGGCGCACTTCCGGCAACCAATGTCTATGTTATTTCCGAGCCGCCTGTGATGTATGACAAGGAGCAGTTCACCAACGAGGCTATCAACGCATACAACGCAGCACTTTTGAATATGGCAAATACTACCGGTGCTTACTACCTCGACCTCCATTCAGCACTGAAGGGAGAGACAGGAACTCTGTCCGAGGCCTTCTGGGATTATGAGACGCTCAACTACAACGACGCAGGTTATCAGACGATACAGGATTACATTCTCACACACGTCGGATGAGTTAATAGTTAGACAAAACCTCTTGACACAATATGTTGTGTCAAGAGGTTTTTTGTGCCTTTTTTTGAGCACCGACGGAAAATCGCGGAAATTATGACTTTTTGGTTAAAATTCGTGCAAAATAGCTAATATTTCATTCTGAATATGGCTTGTGTTTGTATAAAACATTCGTTGACAGAACCGCTTTTTTGTATTATACTAAATAAGAACCTTGTGTACGAACGAAAAGAGAGATACAACATATAGTATAAGACTAAGAGTTGAATCAATTGAAGCGGAGGTAGAGGTATAACATGATAATCCACATTATCAAAAGGGACGGCAGACAGGTTCCGTTCAATATAGAGAAGATCGCCAATGCGGTCTTCAAGGCAGCGGAATCATGCGGCGGCAGTGATATGAAGACTGCAATGGACGTTGCTGCTGAGGTCTGCAATACCTACGAGGAGAACTATCCCGGAAAGACTCCCACAGTAGAGGATATCCAGGATCTCGTCGAAAAGACTCTTATTGAGAAGGGCCACGCACGCACAGCCAAGGCTTACATTCTTTACAGGTATGAGCGCACACGCTCCCGTGAGATGAAGACGAACCTTATGTGCGTACTCAACGAGCTGACCTTCAGTGACGCAAAGGACAGCGATATAAAGAGAGAAAACGCCAATATCGACGGTGATACGGCTATGGGAACGATGCTGAAATACGGTTCCGTATCAGCAAAGGAGTACTACGAGATGTACGTCCTCGATCCCGACCATGCAAAGGCACACCGTGAGGGCGATATACATATCCACGATCTTGATTTCTATACTCTGACTACGACCTGTACACAGATCGATCTTACCAAGCTTTTCCGCAATGGCTTCTCCACAGGACACGGCTTCCTGAGAGAACCGAACGATATCTCAAGCTATTCCGCGCTTGCCTGTATCGCCATCCAGTCAAACCAGAATGACCAGCACGGCGGACAGAGCATCCCCACCTTCGACTACGCTATGGCAGAGGGCATAAAGAAGACCTTCGCAAGCAGATACACTCAGAACATCGCACGTGGTCTGTGTCTGTTGGCAGGTGTTGAGAATGCCACTGACAAGGCAAAGGAGATCCGCAAGAAGGTAATGGATGAATGCGGCCTGAAGCCTGTTCTTGCAGCAGACAATGGCTATCAGGAGAAGGAGATGAAGTATCTCCTTGAGTATACCGACAAGGAAACAGCTGAGAAGATGCAGACCTTCGCACAGAAGAATGCAGAACTCGAGACTGACAGAGCAGCATACCAGGCTATGGAGGCTCTGATCCACAACCTCAACACCATGAACAGCCGTGCAGGCGCACAGACTCCCTTCAGCTCCATCAACTACGGAACTGATACCTCTCCCGAGGGCAGGATGATAATAAAGAATGTCCTTCTCGCTCAGGAGGCAGGCCTCGGAAACGGCGAGACACCGATCTTCCCGATACATATCTTCAAGATCAAGGAAGGCATCAACTACAACCCCGAGGATCCCAACTACGACCTTTTCAAGCTGGCGTGCAGAGTTTCCGCAAAGAGACTCTTCCCCAACTTCTCATTCATAGACGCACCCTACAACCTCCAGTACTACAAGGAGGGCAATCCCGATACCGAGATCGCATACATGGGCTGCCGTACACGAGTTATAGGCAATAACTACGATCCCGACAGACAGATAGTAACAGGCAGAGGAAACCTCAGCTTCACATCTATCAACCTGCCGAGACTGGCTATAACCTCAAACCACAACGTAGGCCTCTTCTTCGACAAGCTCGACAAGATGATGGATCTTGCCATCGCACAGCTCAAGCACCGCTTCGATATCCAGAAGCAGAAGAGGGTAAGAAACTTCCCCTTCCTCATGGGACAGGGAATATGGATAGATTCCGACAAGCTCGGCCCGAATGATACAATCGAGGAGGTGCTCAAGCATGGTACCCTCTCCGTAGGCTTCATCGGACTTGCTGAGACACTGAAGGCTCTCATCGGCGCACATCACGGCGAATCCGAGGAGGCAAGACAGCTCGGCATCGAGATCGTATCAGCCATGAGAAAGAAGCTCGACAAGGAGGCTAAGGAGACAGGTCTCAACTTCTCCCTGCTCGCAACACCTGCCGAGGGACTTTCCGGACGCTTCGTCCGCATGGATGCAAAGAGATACGGCATCATCGAGGGCGTAACGGACAGAGACTACTACACCAACTCCTTCCATGTGCCGGTATACTATCCTATCAGCGCATTCGAGAAGATAAAGATCGAGGCACCCTACCACGAGCTCACCAATGCAGGACATATCAGCTACATCGAGCTTGACGGCGATCCGCTCGAGAATCTGCCGGCATTCGAGAAGATAGTACGCTGCATGAAGGAGAGCGGCATCGGCTACGGCGCTATTAACCACCCCGTAGACCGCGATCCCTGCTGCGGATACACCGGTATCATCGGTGATGTATGCCCGCGCTGCGGACGCCGTGAGCACAGCAACAACGTGGCCTTTGACCGTATCCGCCGCATAACCGGATACCTTGTAGGAACTCTCGACAGATTCAATGACGGAAAGAGGGCGGAAGAGCACGACCGTGTAAAGCACGACGTGTGATATTCAATGGCACAGCTGAGAATAGCCGGGACCGCCAACGACTCGATCGTTGACGGTCCGGGTATAAGATATACGATATTTGTTCAGGGCTGCCCGCATAACTGTGAGGGCTGCCACAATCCGGGGACGCATGACTTCTCCGGAGGCGAGCTGAAAGATACAGACGAGCTGCTTGAGAAGATAAAAGGCAACCCGCTGCTTGACGGAGTCACGTTCAGCGGGGGAGAGCCTTTCTGTCAGGCAGAGATACTTGCAGAGCTCGGAAGGAAGATCAAGGAATTGGGAATGAATATCGTGACGTATACCGGATATGATTTTGAGGAGCTGTATGAGAACCGTGACAAGCACGGCTGGGGAGAGCTTCTTGAAGTCACCGATATACTGATAGACGGCAGATTCATCCTTGCACTCAAGGACTGGGAGATAAAGTTCAGGGGCAGCTGCAATCAGCGCTACCTTGACTGTCAGGCAAGTCTGAGAGAGGGCAGGGCGATAGCCGCCGAAGTATAAAGAAACCGGAGGGCGAAACCCTCCGGTCGATTTTTTATACAGATGAATGAAAAATAATCCGCCTTGCCGTCATATAGTGATAAAACCCGCACGAAGCAGGTGGGTAAACGCCCGAATGGTTCTCGCTCCCTTCTTCCGCATGGCGGGAGGTCTGCAGTCCGCACCCGGAGCTGAATTCCCTAGTAAAATGTGTTGGATCATATGAACTATAATTACCCGAACAAGGCAGAATATCTTTTTGTCTGAGGGCCTTATTTCTCTTGGCCCGTATATATTATAACACAGACTTTTCAAAAAATCAAGTCTTTTTTTATAAAAAACTGTCAGTATTTTCCTTATTCGTCCTCTCCGTCCTCGTCTTCGCCGAGAGTTTCCTCCATTCTTCTGAGGAATACCTCTGATACCTTGAGGTACTCAGCCTCGTCCTCTATGGAGGCAAGTATCTCCTCGCCGTCCTCCTCGATAGTCTTGAGTATCACAAGCTCGAGGTCAGCTGAGAGCAGGTCGTTCTCATCATACTCGGGGAGCATAGCGTAGTATACCTCATCATCTATCTCGGCAGCATCGATAAGCTCAAAATTCTTCTTGTTGCCCTCGTCATCTACGAGCTCGATGAGCTCCGGTGTGTATTCGTTCATTTCAGACATTGTTATCTCCGTTCCGGTACACTGTGTACCTATGTAATGATATTATTATACACTATAACCCGTGATAATGCAAGAGGAAAATATAAACTCCGCATCCTGCGGCAGAGCAGACCTCCTGCGGCACTGACGGGAAATGCCTGTAAATGGCGCTGCCGGAAGCTGTGACGTCTTCAGGGCCTTAGAAAAGTCTTGACATAGATACCGTTTTGTGGTACTATTATATAGAGAAAATAACATCTTGCTGGTGATAGACCATCGCTGTACCGGAAGGTATTCCGGACAGTGCTGACCGCTGCGTTGACAGAAAGGAAGCGGCGGCTTTTTTGTATCTGAAAGGAAGTGCCCCTGTGAGGAAGATAAGCGTAAATACAAGCACCCCATACGAAGTAATGATAGAAAGAGGGAGCCTTGCCCGTGCCGGCAGCCTTATAGCAGGTCTGACAGCTTCACGCAGGGCTGTTGTCATCACGGACGATACCGTCGGAGGTCTCTATGCCGAAGACCTCATGGATTCCCTTTCTGATGCAGGCATCAGGGCTGATGTATTCGTATTCCCGCATGGTGAGAAGTCCAAGAGCATAAAGACGCTCAGCGATATCTATGACTTTCTCTGTGAAGCCGAGATAACACGCAGTGACTTTCTCATCGCACTCGGCGGCGGCGTAGTCGGCGATATAACCGGCTTTGCGGCTGCTACCTATCTTCGCGGCATAGATTTCATTCAGATACCCACCACGCTCCTTTCTCAGGTGGATTCCTCGGTCGGCGGCAAGACCGCTGTCGATATCCCCGGCGGAAAGAATCTGGTCGGCGCTTTCAAGCAGCCGAAGCTTGTTATCTGCGACAGCGATATCCTCCGCTCACTTCCGGAGGAGGAGCTTGCCTGCGGTATGGCTGAGGTCATAAAGTACGGCATGATACGCGACAGAGACCTCTTTGACCTCATTGCCTCCCATGATATCACCAACGTCGACGAGATAATGGACGAGCTGGTATACAGATGTATCGACATCAAGCGTGAGGTCGTTGAGAACGATGAATTTGACAGGGGCGAGAGGATGATGCTGAACTTCGGCCACACTCTCGGCCATGCGATAGAGGGCTGGCACAACTACACCGACTACACTCATGGTATGGGCGTGGCGGCAGGTATGTGCATGATAACAGACCGCCTTGCCGACAAGCCGGTCGCTGATGCTCTCAGGAAGTGCGTTGAAGCCTACCGTCTCCCGACAGGCACAGAAGCACCCATAGCAGAGCTCCTTCCGTTCTGCTCAAAGGACAAGAAGCGTGAATCGGGCTCTATCAGCTACATCGTATGCCGTGAGATCGGAAGGGCTGAGATAGTAAAGGTGCCCGTAACTGAGTTTGAAAAGCTAATGGAGGGCTGACCATGGATGTAAGAATCTCTCCCTCCGTTCTGAAAGGACACGTTGAAATACCGGCATCCAAGAGCTGTGCTCACCGTGCGCTGATATGTGCGGCGCTTGCTGACGGAGTATCACATCTTACCGGTGTCTCCACGTCTGATGATATATATGCAACTATCGGAGCGATGACAGCTCTCGGCGCCTCCTTCGAGGTGAACGGCACAGACGTTACCGTTACTGGTATCTCCTCAGTGCCTGAGACAGCCGATATCGACTGCTGTGAGAGCGGCTCCACCCTCCGTTTCATAATCCCCATAGCTGCCGCGCTCGGCGCAGACAGCATATTCCGGGGCAGGGGAAGGCTCCCGCAGCGCCCCATTGACATCTACAAGCGTGAGCTGTCGTCTCATGGCGTGACCTTCACAGAGCCGGAGATGCCCTACCGCATCACGGGCAGGCTCACAGGCGGCCGCTTTGAGATGGAGGGGAATGTCTCCTCACAGTTCATAACCGGACTTCTCTTTGCTCTCCCTCTGCTTGAGGTCGATTCGGAGATAGTCCTCACCTCAAAGCTCGAATCCCGTCCCTATGTGGACATTACCATAGATATGCTCAGGCGTTTCGGAGTTACTGCCGAGGATAAGGGCGATTCCTTCCGCATCGCCGGAGGACAGCACTACCGCCCCTGCGATATGCACATCGAGGGCGATTACTCGCAGGCAGCATTCTTCTGTGTTGCGAACGCCATAGGCTCTGACGTCGATATGGGCAATCTTGATCCGGAGAGCGTTCAGGGCGACAAGGCCATACTCTCCATTGCATCGGGCAGCAATACAGGCTTTGATACCGACTGCTCCGACATACCCGATCTTGTTCCGATACTGTCTGTCCTTGCGGCATACAGCAGCGGACGATCCGTGATATATAACGCAGCAAGACTGAAGATCAAGGAAAGCGACCGCCTTGAGGCTGTATCGGCTATGCTGAACGGCCTCGGAGGAAAAGTCACTGTTACCGATGACGGCCTTATCATCGAGCCGTCAGGACAGCTCACCGGAGGTACGGTAGACAGCTTCGGCGATCACCGTATCGTCATGGCAGCGGCCATAGCAGCACTCGGATGCTCCGGCGATGTAGTGATAAAGGGCGCAGAGGCAGTAAAGAAGTCCTATCCCGGATTCTTCAGCGATTACACCAGTCTCGGAGGAAAGATAAATGTCAGCGATGTGGAATGATCGTATCAGGATATCATTCTTCGGTGATCCTCAGTCATCTGTGACAGGAGTAAGCATCGAAGGCCTTCCCGCAGGCGAAGCAGTCAGCGCGGAGGAGATTGCCGCATTCATGGCACGAAGGAGCCCTGCGGCCTGTCCGGACGCAACAGTATCAAGGGCAACTCCGCGTATAATGTCAGGTATAGAGAATGAACGCACAACAGGCGGCACTCTCTGTGCTCTGTTCCAGACAAGACCGGCGGCTAAGGCTGAACAGTCAGACCTCTCCCGTCTTGTACGCCCCGGCCATGCCGACTATACTGGCGCGGTACGTTACAGGGGCTATAATGACGTATGCGAGAACAGCAGGCTGACAGAGCGCATAACAGCGCCGCTCTGCTTTTCCGGCTCGGTATGCGCCCAGATACTCGCAAGACGCGGGATCCATACCGGAGCACATATCCTTCAGCTCCACCATATAAAGGACAATCCCTTCGACCGTGTCGCGCTCAGCCGTGAGGCTGTGCTCAGCATACGCGGAAAGGAGTTCCCGGTCATCAACGACCGCAGGGGCTGGCAGATGATGGCAGACCTTGAAAAGGCACAGGAGGCCGGCGAGACACTCGGCGGCATAGTCGAATGTGCGACAGTCAACGTGCCTGCCGGAGTAGGATCTCCGGTATTCAACGGCCTTGAGACTGCCATAGCACAGCTCATCTTCGGCATCCCCGGCGTAAAGGGACTGGAATTCGGTTCAGGCTTTGCCTCGGCAAAGATGCTCGGGCGCCAGAATTCAGATGAGTTCTACGTTGACGAAAGGGGACACGTCCTCACGAAAACAAATCATCACGGAGGCACTCTCGGCGGTATATCCACCGGAATGCCCATAACTCTCAACGCCGCCTTCAATCCGCCCGGAGCGGACGGCACCGGAAGGGCAAGCACGGTGCCCGGCGCAGTACCCTGCGTCGAAGCGGCGGTAAGCATAGCCTTGCTCAGCTTAATGCTTGATTATCCGAATTTCTGTTAATATTCTCAGGGTGATACTATGCAGGATGAAAACATCTTCAAAATGTCCGAGCTTGCTGACACAGAGATAAGTGACGTACCTACGCTCAATATCCTACTGTGTTATCTGCTCTATAAGATCGACCGCCCTGTCGGTACTGAGCAGCTGTATGACATAGCTGTCAGTACAGGGGTGATAAACTATTTCTCATATCAGGATTCCATTGATTACCTCCTTACAAACGGCCTTGTAAGTCTTCAGAGCGGAGAAGACGGCGGGGAATGCTATGTACTCGAGGCAAAGGGAACAGCCTGTGCCGAGCAGCTGAAGAAGTATGCTCCGAAATCCTACCGTGACAAGCTCGTCCTTGCGGCTCTGAGGTATTTTGCAAGGATAAAGGCTAACAAGGAGGTAAAGGTCAGCTATATCCCCCTTGAAAAGGGATGTTATGTGCAGGTCAGGTGTCCCGATCAGAACGGAGACCTGATGGATCTGAAGCTCTTTGCTCCGGATATGTCACAGGCTCATCTCATGGGCGAGAAGATCATGCTCGATCCTGCGGGCTTCTACGGCAGGATAATCGAGCTTGTCCTCTCCAACAAGGAGGTATCCTATGATCTTACAGATAACTGATGCAGTTGCCTCATGCATCGCTGTCAGTGTTCCCGCCCTCCTGTTTCTCACTGCACTGTTCATAGCGGTCTCTGTGAGCACAGGCATTATCACCTACCGCATACGCACAAAGTCACACAGAAGCGGCAGCGTGAACGGGGAAGACAGCAACGATAAAGATGAGAACGATTCATAAGTGACCGCAGATAACGGAGGTGGCACTATGTACAGAGACATAAGTCTTTACCACGATCAGCAGTTCATCGGCTGGTATCCTCTGGAGACCATAGAGGAGGACTTTGCCGAATACCGCCGCAGCGCAGAGAAGCTGGCGGAGGAGATAGACTGGGATGAGTGCATAGTGTACAGTATATTCCGTTACAACGGCGAAACCCAGACGATAATATCCGCAGATTTCATGTTGCTCCGGATGCCCTACAGGAGATACCTGAAGCTGTTTTCGGAGCTTTCCAGAGACTGCCGGATATTCTTCATACGCAACAGATGAAAGGAAAGATACAGATGAGGATAGCAAGGATCATTGCAGCTTTATCCGCTGCAGCGGTGCTTTCTGCATCGCTCCCGCTCGGTGCTGCTGCGGAGGATCAGAAAAAATACTGCCGCCTTACACTTCTTGACTTTGACGGAAATGAAATGGGACATCTTACAGTGCTTGAAGGTGAGCCCATAGTTGACACACTTCTTGAATCAATAGATGTTAAAGAACTTCATGCGTTCATCGGCACTAATACGGAGATAGGCTTCAGTTCATGGAGCGACCACCCGAAGTCCCTCACGGAGAACTTTACCGTACAGGCGCTCTACCGCAAGCTGACTATTTCCCTTGAGGATATGCCGGAAAAAACAGAATATATCGATAAATACGGAGATATAGACCTCAAAGGTCTCAAAGTGCTCATAACATCAGAGATACAGCTTCCTGAAAAGGACAGCAGCGGAAACTACAAGGTTGATACTACCGTTACGGATATAAGCTCCGCCTGCACGACAAAGCCGGAGAACCTCCAGACTGCATTTGCCTCAGGCAACAGTGCACATATCAATGTCTACCCCATATCGAGCGAAAAGTCCATCGCATCCTATGACATAACCTATTTCCCGAATGTAGGCGATGCTGATATGGACGGCTATGTGACCTCCGCGGACGCATCGTATATACTCAGCGTCTACTCGGCTCTCGCCACAGGCAAAACCGTTACCTACGCCGCTACCCAGAAGAAGAGGATGGACGTTGACGGAAACGGCAGGATAGAGCCTGCTGATGCCTCCCTTGTACTCGCCTTCTATGCAAATGCCTCTGTTGAGGAGCATCCGACCTGGAAGAGCGTAATGGGAGAAGAGCAGTAAGTATTGATGGCCAGATTCATCGCATATTTTCTGCTGCGAGGGGATCCATCCGCGCACTCCCGACATCAGCTGCATCCGATCAGAAGAGGCTTCACCTGAAGAATATTTTTCAATTTATGCGTCATTATCCGACAAGGATCTCAGATTCTGGCCGGATTCATGGAAACACTGACGCAGCATACAGGAACAAAACCGGTATACCCGCACCTTTAGCGGATATACCGGTATTTTTGTGCTTGATTGCAACTATCATGGTATGTTGTCTTGATATATCAGCATATATATCACTATATGTACCAACAAATTGCTTTACGCATTCTGACACCAATCTGCGGTTGGACAGCGAAAACTGCGTAGAATAGGCACGTAACGGCGTTTTTGCTCCTTCTGATTTGTCTGACAAATTATTCATTTTTTCCACCTAATCTTCATTTTGTAGGTTGAAAATAATTGTATAATTTGTTAGTATGGTATTAGAGAAAAATTTGGGAGGAGTTCTTATGAACAAAAATACAGTTTTAAGGAAGGCGGTCTCCTGCACAGCAGCGGTATTAATGCTGTGTTCGTCTATGACCTTCCCCCGTGCTGAGCAGGCACTGGCGGCCAGCGCAGCATCAGTCGCAAACCCGATAATCTGGTCAGATGTACCCGATGATGATGTTATACGTGTAGGCGATACCTATTATATGGTCAGCACTACCATGTACTTCAGCCCGGGCGCACCCATCATGAAATCCAAGGATCTCGTATCATGGGAGATCTGCAACTACGTCTATGACACCCTTGCTGACGGAGATGTACAGAACCTCAAGAACGGCAAGCATGACTATGCACACGGACAGTGGGCAACGAGCCTGAGATACCATGACGGTATGTACTATGTCTTCTTCGGAAGCTACGGCACCAACAAGTCCTACATCTACAAGACCGATGACCTCGAGCACGGCACCTGGACACGCAGCGAGCTCAACGGTATGTACCACGACGCCTCGATGATATTTGACGACGACGGCCGTAATTACCTTGTTTACGGCGGCGGCGGTGAGATCAAGATAAAGGAATTCAACTCCGAGATGACTGATTTCAAGTGGGGCGGCCTTGACAAGACCATCTTCAAGACAGGCCTTACAGGTCTTGCCGGTGAGGGCTCGCATATCCAGAAGATAGGCGATTACTACTATGTATTCGTTATCGCATGGCCCAACGGCGCTCCCCGTACAGAATACTGCTACCGCAGCAAGAGCATCGGCGGCCCCTACGAGGGAAAGATAGTTCTCCAGTCCGGTGTTGGCTCCTACGGCAGCGGCGTTGCACAGGGCGGCATCGTTGATACTCCCGACGGAAAGTGGTATGGTCTTCTCTTCCAGGATCACGGCGCAGTAGGCCGTATCCCCGTACTCGTTCCCGTAACATGGCAGGACGGCTGGCCGATGATGGGCGTCAACGGCAAGGCTCCGATACAGCTCGAGATAGACACCTCCTACAAGGGCACCTTCCTTGCAAAGGATGACGATTTCAGCTACACTGACAACAAGCTGGCGCTTGAATGGCAGTGGAACCACAACCCGGACAATAAGTCATGGTCAGTCACTGAGCGCGAGGGCTGGCTGAGACTGAAAAACAATAACCTTGCACAAAGTCTTCTCCATGCGAGAAATACCCTTACTATGCGTACAGAAGGCCCCGGCTGCTCGAGCGTTGTAAAGCTCGACGCCTCTAACCTCAAGCCCGGCGACCGTGCAGGTCTCTCCGCCTTCCAGCGTTCATACGGACAGGTGGGCGTACTTGTGAACGACGACGGCTCAAAGAAGGTATATATGGCGAACAACGGCAATACCAGAACTGATAACGTACTGGATGCCCGTGACAATATCGTTGAGCAGGCGGATATGAACGGCGACGAGGTTTACCTCAAGGTCGAGTTCAGGTTCGCCAATGTGGGCAGCGACCTCAGTGCAGGCAATAATATCGACAAGGCTAACTTCTTCTATTCCTTTGACGGCAGCAACTGGAAGAAGATAGGCAATGAGCTGAGCATGGGCTATGACCTCAAGCTCTTCACAGGCTACAGGAGCGGTCTCTACAGCTATCCTACCAAGACGACCGGCGGATATGCAGACTTCGACTTCTTCGACTACGAGCGCGAGGAGTGGAACGCACCTGTTATAGTTGAGCCTGACGAGAACGGCTGCTGGTTCCGCAGCAATTTCGAGAACGGCATGGACGGCTGGACGAACCGCGGCGGCGATTCGGTTTCTGCTGTTACCAGTGAGTTCTTCGAGGGCAGCAAGTCTGCCGCAGTAACTGACAGAGAAGCCTCATGGAACGGTATCACAAAGACTCTCGGCGGAGTATTCAAGCCCGGCGAGACATACAGCTTCAGCGCAAACGTAAAGTCTGCCGGAACAGAGGACGAGGTATTCTACATGAAGCTGGAGTACACCGGCGCAGATGAGGAAGTACACTACGATCCCGTAGCTGAGGGCATCGCCAAGGAAGGCAAGTGGATACAGCTCTCAAAGACTGAATACACCATTCCTGCTGATGCGACGAATATGCACCTCTATATCGAGACAGCAGAATCCGATACCGCATTCTATGTTGACGATATCGTCGGAGCAGTTGCAGGAACAGTGATACCCGGCGCAGAGCCTCCCGCAGTTGAGGAGCCTTCTCTTCCCGGTGATATCAACGATGACGGCTTTGTTGATGCCTTCGACATGATACCTGCAAGGACAGCCCTCACACTCGAAACAGACCAGTTTGCCAGCAAGAAGGCTGCAAAGGCAGCAGACGTCAACGGCGACGGCAGGTACAACGTTGCAGATATCGTCCAGCTTCAGGAATTCCTGCTCGGCAAGATAAGCCAGTTCACCATAATTGACGGTGAGACCGAATAAGCTTTAAAACCCCTTCCTATAAAACACCCGATAAAGAAATGCCCGGAGCGGTACGTAAGTACCCTCCGGGCTTTCTTTATATCCTCACAGAGGTATGTAAGCAAAAAGCTCACCCCGCAGTGGGGTGAGCTCTGTTCATTCATCAAAGGCTTTTCACAAGCTCCGAGAAGCGCTCCATAGCCTCGATAGTACGCTGTCTGTCGCCGAAGGCTGTCAGTCTGAACCAGCCCTCTCCGTTCTTGCCGAATCCGGCGCCGGGAGTGCCGACAACAGCTATCCTTGTGAGCATAAGGTCGAAGAATTCCCAGCTGCCCATGCCATTCGGGCACTTGAACCAGATGTAGGGTGAGTTTATTCCTCCGGTGAACTTTACGCCGAGCTTAGTCATGGTATCAGCTATGATACGTGCATTCTCCTGATAGTAGGCGATATTCTCGTGTACCTGCCTGAGACCTTCCTCAGTGAATACGGCTGCCGCTGCACACTGCACAGGATAGGAAACACCGTTGAACTTGCTTCCCTGTCTGCGTCCCCAGAGCTGAGCGAGCTGCACCTCAGTGCCGTCGCTTGCTTTGAACCTGAGTGCCTCGGGGATAACGGTATATCCGCAGCGCATACCTGTGAAGCCGGCAGTCTTTGAGAGGGAGCACATCTCGATTGCAACTTCCTTTGCACCCTCGATGCAGTAGATGCTCCTCGGCACACCGGGATCGGTGATGAAGGCTTCGTATGCTGAATCATAGATGATAACAGCGTCATTCTTCTTTGCGTAGTCTATCCATACTCTCAGCTGATCGGCTGTATATACCGAGCCGGTCGGATTGTTGGGGGAGCAGAGATAGATGATGTCCGCATGGACGGAGGGATCCGGCATTGCTGCAAAGCCGTTCTCCTCGTTGGAATCGGCATAGATTATCTTCCTGCCGTTCATAAGGTTCGAGTCAACGTATACCGGATATGCCGGATCGGTGACAAGTATGGTATTGTCATTACCGAAGATATCAACGATGTTTCCGCAGTCGCTCTTTGCACCGTCGTTTATGCGTATCTCGGAAGGGGACACGTCAGCGCCGAAGCTCCTGTAATAGCCGGATACAGCCTCACGCAGGAAATCATAGCCTGCGCCGCTGTCCTCGTAGCCGCGGAAGGTCTCCTTGACGCCCATTTCATCGCAGCCCTTCTTCATGGCTTCGATAACTATGGGGGCGATAGGGAGAGTAACGTCGCCGATGCCCATGCGTATGATATCGGCTTCGGGGTGCTCCTCACGGAAAGCGTTGATCTTCTTTGCGATGTTTATAAACAGATAGTTCTTCTCAAGTCTGAGAAAGTTTTCATTCAGCTGCGGCATACTGCCTCCTCCTTTGCTTCTTCGATCATTTTGTCGTCCACAGTGCCTTCAAATACAAAGGCAGCAGGACCTGTCATCATTACTGTACCGTCTGAGCGGTAGGTTATCCTAAGATCTCCTCCCCGGAGATGAACGAGGACCTCCTCGTCATGGCTGCATATACCGTTGAGTACTGCTGCAACAACGGTGGCGCAGGTACCTGTACCGCAGGCGAAGGTCTCGCCGCTTCCGCGCTCCCACACTCTCATCCGGAGGGTATGGCTGTCAATGACCTCGCAGAATTCGGTATTGACTCTTGCAGGGAACAAAGGGTGGTTCTCGAAGGAAGGACCGATCTTCTCAAGGTCGAGACTGTCGATCCCGTCTGTAAAGATGACTGCATGGGGGTTGCCCATAGAAACGCAGGTCATGGAGTATGTCTTCCCGTCCACCTCGACGGGCTGAGCGATGAATCTGTCGGAGTCGCTGTTGACCGGTATCTCTCGCGGGACAAGTACAGCCTTGCCCATATCGACCTGTACCAGATCCACCTTACCGTTGCTTGTAAAGAGTTTAAGGTACCTGATACCGGAGTTTGTTTCAAGAGTGATGTCAGACTTGTCGGTAAGGCCCCTTTCGTAAACGTACTTGCCTATGCAGCGTGTCGCATTTCCGCACATCATGGCCTCTGAGCCGTCGGCATTGAATATCCGCATACGGAAATCAGCCTTGTCTGACGGCATAATAAGTACAAGGCCGTCCGATCCGACGCCCTTATGCCGGTCACTGAGTATCACGGAGACTTTTTCCGGCTCGCTGACAGTTTCCTCAAAGCAGTTCACGTAGATATAGTCGTTGCCTATACCGTGCATTTTTGAAAACTTCATAGTATTCTCCCATAAAAGTGACTCACAGGGAGAGCAGAAAGTACAGCTTTTAAGGCACAGGGGCTGCTAACACCCGGGTGCCGCCGTACTGTTTTTATTATAAACGATAGAATAAAAAAAATCAATAGTTTCATGTAATTTTACAGGTAAAGCGCCGATTCTCGGGACTGCGTATTGCAATTTGTTATCAGAAGATGTATAATGTTATAGTAATATGTAAAAGGCGGTCACAAAGATGGAAGAGAAAAAGGTCAATCCGCTTGGAACTGAGCCGGTCTCCCGGCTTATGGTAAAATTCGCAGTCCCGAGCATCATAGGTATGCTGGTCAGTGCTCTGTACAATATAGTAGATCAGCTGTTCATTGGTCAGACAGTAGGCCCTAACGGTAATGCGGCGACGAATGTTGCCTTCCCGTTCACAACAGCCTGTATGGCTGTGGCGCTGCTCCTCGGCATAGGCGGTGCATCATGCTTCAACCTGACGCTTGGCATGGGGGACAGGAAGAAGGCAGGCTATTATGCCGGAAACGCGCTGAGTATGCTGATGATAAGCGGTATCGTCATATCTGCTGTGACGCTGATCTTTCTCACGCCGCTGCTGAAGCTGTTCGGTTCACCGGACGAGGTGCTGCCCTATGCGCAGGAATATGTACGCATCACAGCGATAGGTTTTCCCTTCCTGATACTCACCACAGGCGGCGGACATATTATCCGTGCAGACGGAAGTCCGCAGATGACGATGGCCTGCAACCTGACGGGTGCATTCATCAATACAGCCCTCGATGCCCTTTTCACCATGGTCTTCCGCTGGGGAATGACCGGAGCGGCAGCAGCCACAGTTATCGGACAGGTCGTATCGGCGATAATGGTGCTTGTCTATATAAGAAAGTTCCGCACAGTTGGGCTTAGCATGAAGCATTACAGGCCGAGAGCCGATATTATCGGCAGAGTGTGCTCAACAGGCATGGCCTCCTGCTTCAATCAGCTTGCTATAGCGCTTGTTCAGATAGTCCTCAACAATTCCCTTACCCACTACGGAAAGCTCTCACAGTACGGCGAATCCGATCCCCTTGCAGTAGCCGGTATCGTAATGAAGGTGAATATTATAGTATTCTCCATAGTCATAGGCCTTGCACAGGGAACGCAGCCGATAGAGAGCTTCAACTACGGAGCCTGCCGGTATGACAGGGTAAAGAAGGCTTACCGGCTGGCCTCCTTTACGGGAGCAGCTATCTCGGTGGTCGCATTCATCCTGTTCCAGACCATACCGCGGCAGATACTCTCCCTCTTCGGCGAAGGAACAGAGACCTATTTTGAGTTCGGAGTAAGGTTCTTCCGTATCTTCCTCTTCTTCACATGGATAAACTGTCTCCAGCCCATAACCTCGACATTCTTCACCTCGATAGGAAAGCCCATAAAGGGCGTGTTCCTCTCACTCACAAGACAGATACTCTTCTTCATACCGATACTGCTGATACTCCCGACCATTTTCGGTATCGACGGTATCATATACACCGGCCCGACTGCTGACCTGCTCTCCGCGATAGTTGCCATAGTAATGGCCGGGCTTGAGTTCCGCTCAATGAACAGACTTGAAAAGAAAGCGGCAGAAACTACTGCATAACAAAGGAAGGCGATAAGATGTTACAGGACATTGCTCCTCACAGATTCGATAACAGCTATTCACCGGACAAGAAGCCGGAGAAAGGGGATACGGCCCTCCATTTCAGGGCGGGAGCTGTTCTCTGTGATACTGATTCAGAGCAGCTGTTCCCCGTGTACAGCGATTACGACCACCCGGAGAACGCTGTCTATCTGTTCTCTGTCGATGAAAGAAGCTATTATCTGATACTTGATGATGATGCTTCCGCTGAGGAGAACTACAGCTATGTGGACGTAAAGAAGCTGCGCTGGTCAGAGAGGATAAGCGGAGTAAACGTATTCGTGGCTTTCACGGCTCTTCATCTATGGGACTGGTACACCAACAACCGCTGCTGCGGACACTGCGGCGGCAGGACGATACCCGATTACAGCGAAAGAGCACTTCTCTGCACGAGCTGCTGCCGTGTGATATACCCGAGGATAAATCCGGCAGTCATAGTGGGCGTGAGAAACGGAGAAAAACTGCTTATAACACGATACGCAGCAAACAGGTCCTTCCGCCATGACGCTCTGGTGGCAGGCTTCACCGAGATAGGGGAGACCTTTGAGGAGACCGTCCGCCGCGAGGTAATGGAGGAGGTAGGACTCAGGGTGAAGAACATCACCTACTACGGCTCACAGCCATGGGGCTTCTCCGGCGGTATACTTGCCGGCTTCTTCTGCGACGTGGACGGCAGTACGGATGTAAAGCTGGACGAGAGTGAGCTGAGCATCGCACAGTGGGTGCCGCGTGAGGAGATCACCGGGCAGCCCGACTGTTACAGCCTTACTAACGATATGATGATGCGCTTCAGGAACGGCGAAGCATAAGATACAGGGAAAATCTTTCCCATAATGGATCAAGCCCCCATAGCTGTCTATGGGGGCTTGGTTATTGCTTTATGCATTAACGTATAAACTGCCGGACAGTTACCTGCCGCAGCATACATAATAAAAAACAAACTGCTGAACACACTGGACAGCAGTTTGTTTTTTATTTAAGGGGGTGAAAGTGTTCTGTGATTATCCCTTTACGCCGCCGAGAGCAACACCTGCGATGATGTACTTTGAAAGCAGGAAGTAGATCGCGAGCAGCGGGAGAACGGTCAGGAACAGTGCGAGGTAAACAGCACCGTATTCCGTCTTGTACGTATCACCGTTGAGGAGCGCAACCATCATAGGCAGCGTGTACAGCTGTGTTCTGGTGAGAAGGATGGAAGGCATGAACAGCTGGTTCCAGCTGGTTACGAAGGAGAAGATCGCCTGTGTAGCCATAGCCGGCATCATCATGGGGATAACGATCTGATTGAAGATACGGAATTCACCTGCGCCGTCTATACGTGCTGACTGGAGAATCTCCATTGGCAGAGAAGGTATCATGTACTGCCTCATGAAGAATACCGTAGCAGGAGCAGCGATAGAGGGAAGGATAAGTGCGAGGAAGTTGTTTGTCATACCGATCTTGTACATGAACTGATAGAAACCGATTGAAATAACCTGTGCAGGGATCATCAGGATGCACATGATAACGGTGAAGAAGGGCTTTCTCAGTTTCCAGTCATAAGCAACAAGTGCAAATGCAGTCATTGTTGAGAAGTAAACTGCACAGAATGTTGAGCCGACTGAAATGATAAGCGAGTTCAGGAAGCCTCTGAAAGGATCAAAGGTCTTGGAAGTCAGTACCTTGAAGTTGTTTGCAAGGTAATGAGAGGGGATAAGGGAAATAGCGTGTGACTGTATCTGGTTTGTGCTTCTCGTTGCGTTAACGATCATAATAATGAACGGGAAGAGCGAAAGGATAGTAAGGAAGATACAGAAAGTGTAAGCTACTACCTTGAAAGGTATATCAGTTTTCTTATTTGTAACAGACATCAGAAGCTCCTTTCTGCCTTGCGTGCAGCTTTTCTGGCGAGTTTTTTCTCTTTTTCGATCTTAGCCTCGTCCTTGTCACGCATGATCCAGAACAGTACAGCCGAGCAGACAGATATGATAAGGAACATTATCATACTTGCTGCAGCCGCCTTGTTATAGATATAGCTTCCGGAGAATGCCTGCTGCTGAATGAATACGCTGGTCGTAAGTGTAGCCTTATCCGGACCGCCGTCCTGATAGAGCTTGGGGATATCGTACATATTAAGACCGCCGACAAGACTTGTTACCAGAGTATAGAGGAGAACAGTCTTGAGGTTGGGTATTGTGATCTTGAAGAATGTCTGAACACTGTTAGCGCCGTCGATCTCAGCAGCCTCGAAGATGTCAGGGCTGATACCGAGAACACCGGAGATAAGTACGATCATTGTATTTCCGTACCATGTCCAGAACTGGATGAACGCAACAATGAGCTTTGCAGCCTTCTTATCAACTGTGAAGTTGTAAGCGGCCTCCCTGATGCCTGTTGACATCAGAAGATCATTGATAGGTCCGATAGGATAGCTGAACATTGTTCTGAAAAGAACGGCAACTGTTGCAGCTGTGATAATATTCGGCATGTAGAATACTACCTTGAAGAAGCCCTTGCCCTTGATATCTGTTGCGTGGGAAGTGAACCATGCAGTAAGGAGAAGAGCGATGGATATCTGGGGAATGAAGTTCATTATCCAGATAATGAAGGTATTCTTGAGAGATACCTTGAATGAATTGTTCTTTAAAACATCTCTGAAGTTGTCGAGAGGATTCTCGAGAATGTGCCAGGATGTATTACCGAAACCTTTACAGTCGGTAAATCCGAGAATACAAGTGTATATGGTAGGGTAAAGCCAGAAAATAAGAAAAATTATAATGAACGGTATACTGAACAGATAACCGTACTTAGCATAGCTTATACCCTTGAGCGGTTTTGCCAAGGCGGGAACCTCCTTTTTGAGCGCTTCCGCTGGGGAGGGATACCCAAAAAGGTATCCCTCCCGGCAGAAACTGCTTATATATTATGAAGTGTGATTACTGAGATGTCTGATTACTCAGCCTCGATACCGAGCTCGTCAGCAACGTCGCTCTTGAAGTCAGCGATAGCAGCATCTCTTGACTTGTTGCCAGCTGTGTACTGACGAACCTGATCACGCCACTTGGAGTTGATCTTCTCATCGTACTGTGTGAGGTTCTTACCGTTTGCAAACTTGTTGCACTCTGTGAATACATCGAACATATTCTGATCGCCGAGGAAAGCAACCTTTCCGTCAGACTTGGACATTACTACCTCAGAAGCAACAACGTCCTTGGTCGGGTTAGCAGGATCATATGTACCGTTAGCCCAGAGATACTGGAGACCTGTGTCAGAAGTATCGAGAGTGATCCACTCGATCATCTTACCGATAGCTTCCTTGTTCTGGCTGTCCTTGTTGCACATGAGCCATGTACCGCCCCAGAAGAAGCCTACAGGAGGTTTGCAGACAGCCCAGTCACCGTATGTGCCTTCGCCGGGCTTCTCACCGCCGCAGTTGCCAGCCATTGTGTAGTTGATGAGCCAGCCGGGACCGAAGAATCCGAGGACGCCCTTGTCGCCTTCGCCCTTCATATCTGTGTACCAAGCCTCAGTCCAGTCCTGAGTATCATTGAAGTAGTTGTTGTCCTTGAGCTTCTTAGCGAGATCGAGGAAGTTCTCACGCTTCTGGTCGATGTGGAGCTTGTCATCAACGATCCAGCCTGCGTCAGAGCTGTTCTCAACAGCGTGCCAGAGGTCGCCGTCACCGGAGATGATTGCGTAGCCCTTGCCCTTGAGCTCCTCAGCAGCATCGAAGAACTTATCCCAGCTCTGTGAACCGCCGCCGATAGCCTCTTCAACTGTCTTCTGATCATCGCTGCCCCAAACATCCTTAGCGATGCTGCGGCGATAGATGAATGCACCGCCTGTAGCCTGGTAACCAAGACCTACAACGTCGCCGCTGGGGTTAGTACCGAGGTCAACAGCGTAGCTTGCGAGCTTAGCGTCCTTGATCTTGCCCTCAACATCGTCAATGCCGAGATCCTTGTAAGGAGCAGCATAAGAGGAAGCAACACCCTGAGTATACTTCAGAACGAAAGCAGCCTCAGCGCAGTAGAGATCGGGAGCGTCCTTGCCGCCTGCAGACAGAGCCTGGTCAAGAGCGGGCTGGTACTCACCGTTTGTTGTGTTAACAACTGTAACATCGAGATCGTACTGAGCAGCGAAATCCTCGTTGAGTGCAAGATACTTCTTGAGCATTCCGGGAACTTCCTCTGTGAAAGCGTAGATCTTGAGAGTTGTCTTCTTGCCGTCCTTGGGCTTCTCAGCCTCGGATGCCTTGTCATCAGCGTTGCTTGCAGGAGCATCGGGTGTGGAAGCTGTATCCTGTGTGCCGGGATCAGTCTTGCCACAAGCTGTCATTGAAGCGAGAAGTGCGAGTGCGCAGATAGTGGATAATACCTTTTTCATTTTACATAACCTCCATAAAATGATATATTCATATTTAAGCAGCATCGCTGCTTTTTAGCGGTTTATAGTAACCTTTAGGCATTCCCTGCCGTTGAGCCTGCAGCTCAGTGCATCCGGCTGGGAGGTGCCGGCATAGAGTGTGAATTCTCCGCTCTTTACGGATCTTACACCCTGTGCATCAACTGTTTCGAAAGCACTCTCCGGAAGACTGATCTCCACAGTTTTGCTTTCGCCCTTTTCCAGTGATACCCTCCTGAAACCACAGAGACTGTGATTCGGGACAGCGTCCTCACTGTAGCTCTTGATGTAGAACTGAACCACATCCTCAGCCGTACAGCTTCCGTTGTTAGTTACTGTTACGGAAGCGATTCCGTCAGAGAACTTCAGATCAGAGCAGGTTATATCTGAATATGTAAGACCGAAGCCGAAGGGATAAAGTACATTATCCTCGTCGTATCTTACATACCGGTATGTGCGGTTTACCATGCTGTAGTCGGTGAATTCCGGAAGGAGCGATGCATCCTTGTAGAATGTAACGGGGAGCTTTCCGGAGGGGGAGGTCTTGCCGAAGAGGATATTGGCGAGTGCCTTTCCTCCTGCCTGACCGGGATACCATGCATGGATAAGTGCGTCGCAGTCAGCCTCGACATTTATCGCGCTGCCTGCAGCAGTAACGATTATAACGGGCTTTCCGACTGCCATTACGGCCTTGACGAGCTTTCTCTGAGCCTCGGGGAGCCTGAGATCATTCTTGTCTCCGGAGGAGAACTCGTTTCCTGTATCTCCCTCTTCGCCCTCGATGCCTGCGTCAAGTCCTACGCAGAGGATAACGACGTCAGAATGCTCTGCCACGATCTCCGCCTCAGCTATCCTGTCATCCGGCATACCGAGATTCATTACGCGGTCTTTGTAGAGATGACTTCCGACTGAGGTGAATACCTTTCCGTCGAATTCGTCCTGGATACCTTCGAGGAAGGTGATATATCTGTCCGCTGTGCCGTTGTAGTTGCCCTCAAGAGCAGCGCGGCTGTCAGCATTGGGACCGATAACTCCGATAGTTTTGATCTTGTCCTTGTTCAGCGGCAGGATGCCGTTGTTTTTAAGAAGGACCATTGATCTCTCCGCACACTTCAGTGCGTATTCTACGTGCTCCTTGCAGGAAACGATGGAATAATCGAGATCATCGTACTCAGTGCCGCCGTCGAACATTCCGAGGCGTACCCTTGTACGCATCATCTTTATACAGGAGTTCCTGATATCCTCTTCTGTGATAAGGCCCTCGTTGTATGCGATGAGCAGATGAATGTATGTATTTCCGCAGTTGAGATCGCAGCCGGCCTTGAGAGCCATGGCAGCTGATTCAGGAGCGGTCTTTGTTACGTGGTGGCTGGTGTGGAAATCACGGATAGCCCAGCAGTCTGAAACGAAGTGTCCGTCAAAGCCCCATTCCTTAAGCTTGTTCATCAGGAAGGTGTTAGCACATGCGGGCTCACCGTTTACTCTGTTGTATGCACCCATGACGCTCTCGACCTTGGCTTCCTTTACAAGAGCCTCGAAAGCGGGAAGATAGGTCTCAGCCATATCCTTCGGAGAAGCTACGGCGTCGAACTCATGTCTTACTGCCTCCGGACCGCTGTGAACTGCGAAATGCTTTGCACAGGCGGCAGCCTTGAGCACATCCTTGTCTCCCTGGAGTCCCTTTACGAAGGAAACGCCGAGTCTTGTTGTCAGGTACGGATCCTCTCCGTATGTCTCCTGACCTCTGCCCCAGCGGGGATCGCGGAAAATATTTATATTAGGGGACCAGAGTGTCAGTCCCTTGTATATATCCCTGTCCTCGTGCGCTGAATACTCGTTGTACTTTGCACGCGCCTCGTCAGAGATGATATCACCTATTTTAAACATTGCCTCTTCGTCGAACATTGCTGCGAGTCCGATGGCCTGGGGGAACATGGTGGCTGTACCGGCTCTTGCGACGCCGTGAAGTCCTTCGCTCCACCAGTTGTACGCTTCTATACCGACTCCCGGAACAGCGGGTGCGTCGTATTTCAGCTGAGATGCCTGTTCCTCAAGGGAGAGGCGGTCAGTGAGGTCGGTCGCACGCTCGAGAGCCGAAAGCGACTTGTCTTTGTATCTTTCCAAGCTGATTCTCCTTTCGGGCTTCGTCAGCTGAGTTCGCTGATGTAGCCGCTGATCACGGATTCTGCATCACCGTCGGTGCGGAGGAGCTCCCATTTTTCCTTAATGGAGGCTGTCTCACCGGGCTGGTACTTCTTCATCTCACCGAGGATCTCACATTCAAGGAAGAGATCGTTGGTGTAGGTCTCGAAGTTGCAGCAGAAATCCGGATATGTAATATTTTTGTAGCCGTCAAACGACTTGCGGAAGATCATATCGTGGTTGACGTATACGACCTGACCGCCTGTTACATTGAATCCGGCTTTGAAAGGCTTTTTTGCTGTGGGATCATGCCTGAGCATAGCGTAATTATTGCTCAGTGTGAATCTTTCATCCTTTATGTCAGAGTAGCTCCAGAGTGACATGGTCCTGTTCGGGAGGAAACCGTTATCATCCGTGCAAAGGGGGATGATCTCCGTACCGCCTCCGGCAAGTCCGGTAATGGACCAGGGAGCGAAATCAGCGGGTTTTCCTGAGCAGTTAGTTATCCGGTTCTCGACATATACAGTATTGTTCTCGTCCATCATGCAGATGAGACTGAACTGCTTGCCAAAGGCTGTCTTTTCAGGAGTGAGCATCAGCTTTGAGCCGTCATACTCCACATTTACCTTGGTGTTGTCGGGATAATAGGTCTCCGGCATTTTTTCGGGAGCGCACCATAAGCGGTGGCCGCCGTAAGCATACCATACTCCGTAGCCCTTGTTGATCTCGTAGAAGTTGCGCTCGGTATCCTCGAAGAGAATGTTGTTTCCCTTGCAGAAACCGAAGTAAACGATCCTTGGACCGACATCAACAGTAACGAGCAATTTAATGTTGCCGTTTTCGAGGCATATACAGCGACCGTAGTTGCTGTAATTAACTTCATAGCATTTTACCTTCATAATATGCCCCTCTCGTATTTCTCTAAAACAATTATATATCTTTGCTGGTCATCTTACTAACCAAAAATTGCGGGGCGTAAATCAAATATTGCTGAAATTGCACAAAATATTCAAACGCTCTTTACAATAATTATCTGTTTGGTGTATAATATGCTTAATGGATATACTATTATTTATGGATTATTTCCAAGATACAGCGCTTTTTTCACTGTTTTTCACATAACAATAATTGATTTTCACGTTTTTCAATCACAATAAATGGTCAGGAGGAATAGCAATGATAAAAAACCTTTCCGGAGTATACGAAACGGTCGAATATGAGAACCAGCGTTTTGTGATGCTCTATGACAATGAGGAGATCGAAGAGTACCCTGTACACTGGCACAATGCGGTAGAGATCATAGTGCCGCTTCAGAACGGCTTCTCTGTGACATCAGGTGGGAACGCATATCATCTTGACGAAAAGGAGATACTTATTATACCTCCGGGAGAGCTCCACTCAATGCCTGCTCAGGAGGGAAGAAGAATAATCTTCCAGTGTGACAATGCCATGCTGAGCGGTCTGCCCACCCTCGAGAATATCATGCCTGTATTTTCAGCTGCCATGCACATAACTCAGGAGCTGAGCAAGGAACTGTATGTCATCTCCCGCAAGAGCGTGCTTGATATCTATACTGAGTATTACTCGAAATCTCCCCTAGCGGATGTTCACATCTTTCTCAATCTTCTTTCGATACTGACTGCTGCGAGAGAGTATCAGCTTTCTCTGACGGAAGCAGAGAGCTCTGCAAATGCTGTCAGCACAGACGACAGCCGCAAGTTCAGTCTCGTTATGAAGTACATCAACCAGAACTATATGTATGAACTGCCACTTGAGAAGCTGGCCGAGGTTGCCGGATACAGCAAGTATCATTTCTCACGGATTTTCAAGGAATACAACGGTATGCCGTATATCCAGTACATCAACAGCAAGCGCATCAAGGCGGCCGAGCGGCTCATGGCCGATCCGTCCCTTTCTGTCACTGATATCGCTATGCAGTCCGGATTCTCGAGCATAACCACCTTCAACCGTGTGTTCCGCAAGGCGAAGGGCTGTACACCGACTGAGTTCAAGAAGATGTTCAAGCTCAATGACTGATATGCATATTTCACATAACCTTCTTTAAAGTGTGCCCGGACGTTCTCAGTTAATGCTCCGGGCATTACTATTATATATATATCAGCATTCTGACGTTTCTGATGACTGTTTCTTTCTTTTATGCGATTATAACATATTTTATAGTATAAATCAATATATTTCATCGAACTGTAACACAATCTGTAACACATTTGTCACATATCAGATAGTCTGACTCTCAGTCTGCTCATATCTGACGGTATGACTGCTTTTATCAAATGTAAATTTTTCGGGAAAAAATCAAAAAAGCACTTGCAAATGCTCCCGGAATAGTGTAAAATAAATATTGAATGCTGTGGCGGACCGTCCGACAGGAACGTTCTCACGCAGCAAGCAAAAGATTTTTAATACGAAAGGATGTCATAACAATGGCAGGATTAAACAAGGTAACTGTAGAGGACATTAACGTAAAGGGCAAGAAGGTGCTCGTAAGAGTTGACTTCAACGTTCCCATGAAGGACGGCGCTATCACAAACGATAACCGTATCCAGGCTGCACTTCCTACTATCAACAAGCTCGTTGAGGGCGGCGCAAAGATCGTTCTCTGCTCACATCTGGGCAAGCCCAAGAACGGACCTGAGGCTAAGTTCTCTCTTGCACCTGCTGCTGCAAGACTTGCTGAGCTCGTATCTGCAAAGGTTACATTCGCTGCTGACGATACAGTAGTCGGCGAGAATGCAAAGAAGGCAGTTGCTGAGATGAAGGACGGCGAGATCGTAGTTCTCGAGAATACAAGATTCCGCGGCAACGAGGAGACAAAGAACGGCGAGGAGTTCTCCAAGGAGCTTGCTGAGCTCGTTGACGGACAGGTATTCGTAATGGATGCTTTCGGTTCAGCTCACAGAGCACACGCTTCAACTGCCGGCGTTACAAACTTCGTTAAGGAGACAGCAGTAGGCTATCTCATGCAGAAGGAGATCCAGTACCTCGGTAACGCAGTAGAGGATCCGGTAAGACCTTTCGTTGCTATACTCGGCGGAGCTAAGGTTGCTGACAAGCTCAACGTTATCTCTAACCTCCTCGAGAAGTGCGATACACTCATCATCGGCGGCGGTATGGCTTATACATTCATCAAGGCACAGGGCGGTTCTATCGGTAAGTCACTCGTTGACGAAGAGAAGCTCGATTACTGCAAGGAGATGCTCGCTAAGGCTGAGAAGCTCGGCAAGAAGATCCTTCTCCCCGTTGATACAGCTATCGCTGCATCCTTCCCTGATCCGATCGATGCTGAGATCGAGGTAGAGTACGTTGACGCTGACAAGATCCCTGCTGACAAGATGGGCCTTGACATCGGTCCCAAGACAGCTGCTATCTTCGCAGAGGCTGCAAAGAACGCAAAGACTGTTGTATGGAACGGACCTATGGGCGTATTTGAGAACCCCACACTCAAGAAGGGTACAGTTGCAGTATGCGAGGCACTTGCTGAGGCAGACGCTACTACTATCATCGGCGGCGGCGATTCCGCAACAGCAGCTATCCAGCTCGGATTTGCTGACAAGATGAGCCACATCTCAACAGGCGGCGGCGCTTCACTCGAGTATCTCGAGGGCAAGGTGCTTCCCGGTGTTGCAGCTATCGCTGAGAAGTAAGATATAAACCAACAGGGCGGATAGAGATATTCGCCCTTATTGTGATAAAGGGGATCCTACTATGGAAAAGAAATTCAGTGATTTTACAAACCAGATCCGTGAGAACACGGCTTTCTTCGTACTCTTTGCAGTATGCTCCTTCCTCATCGGCATGATCTGCGGCTTTTTCCTTTCGCCTATCAAGAAGGGCGTTACGATAGGAAGCAATAATCATGTTGTGAACAAGGAATCCGGCGGTCTGATCGATACAGACGACTGGAGCATGGATTACGACGAGGACGAAATGGAGTTCTGAGAAGATAATAATATCAAAGGAGTAGATACTAATGAACAAGAACCTGAGAAAGGCAATCATTGCCGGCAACTGGAAGATGAACAAGACACGCCCCGAGGCTAAGGAGCTTCTCGAGGCTATCAAGCCCCTCGTAGCTAACGCTGAGGGTAAGGTAGAGGTCATCGCCTGCGTACCCTTCACAAACCTGGAGACAGCTATCAACGCAACTGAGGGCAGCAACGTAAAGGTTGGTGCTGAGAACGTACACTTCGCAGAGAGCGGCGCTTACACAGGCGAGATCTCAGCATCCATGCTCACAGAGCTTGGCGTTGAGTACGTTGTTATCGGTCACAGCGAGAGAAGACAGTACTTCGGCGAGACAGACGAGACTGTAAACAAGAGAACAGCTGCTGCTCTGAAGGCTGGCCTCAAGCCTATCGTTTGCGTAGGCGAGCTCAAGTGGGAGCGTGAGTGCAACATCACTGAGGAAGTTATCGCCCGTCAGATCAAGCTCGATCTCTGGGAAGTATCCGCAGAGGACGTTAAGAAGGTAGTTATCGCTTACGAGCCTGTATGGGCTATCGGTACAGGCCTTACAGCTACACCTGCACAGGCTCAGGAGGTTTGTGCTTTCATCCGTGCTCAGCTTGCAAAGCAGTACGATCAGGCTACAGCTGATGCTGTAACTATCCAGTACGGCGGCTCCATGAATGCAGGCAACGCAGCAGAGCTCCTTGCTCAGCCCGATATCGACGGCGGTCTCATCGGCGGCGCTTCACTGAAGGCTAACGACTTCAACACTATCGTACAGGCAGCTGTAAACGGCTGATCACTGAAGATGATACATAGTCCGGGGAAGCCCGGACTATGATTTGATTTGCATTGGCAAATTTTTAACAAAAAACGCTCCGGTCATCCGGCAGCGATACCTGCTCAATGAAAGGATAATTGATATGTCAAAGAAACCCGTAGCACTTATTATAATGGACGGCTTCGGCTACAATCCCGACACCTACGGCAACGCTATCGCTGCCGCAAAGAAGCCCAACCTTGACAAGTACATGGCAGAGTGCCCGAACACTCTCATCGGCGCAAGCGGCCTTGATGTAGGTCTGCCGGACGGCCAGATGGGCAACTCCGAGGTAGGCCACACCAACATCGGTGCAGGCCGCATCGTATACCAGATGCTCGTAAAGATCTCCAAGGATATCAAGGACGGTACATTCTTCAATAACAAGGCTATACTTTCTGCTATGGAGAGCTGCAAGGCAAAGGGCAGCGCCCTCCACCTTATGGGACTTCTCTCTCCCGGCGGCGTACACAGCCACATGGAGCACCTCTACGGCATCGTAGAAATGGCCAAGAAGAACGGCCTTGACAAGGTTTACATCCACGCATTCCTTGACGGCCGTGACGTTCCTCCGTCATCTGCTGCCGAGTACATGGAAGAGGCAGTTGCCGAGCTCGGCAAGATCGGCCTCGGAAAGATCGCTACTATTTCCGGACGTTTCTACGCTATGGACAGAGACAACGCATGGGACAGAGTTGAGAAGGCTTACTCAGCACTCGTTTACGGCGAGGGCGTACAGGAGACTGATCCCGTACAGGCTATCAAGAATTCCTATGCTAACGGCGTAACTGACGAGTTCATGCTTCCCACAGTTATCGCAGGCGGCGAGAAGATCAAGGCTGACGACAGCATCATCTTCTTCAACTTCCGTCCTGACCGTGCACGACAGATCACACGTTCCTTCGTTGATCCCGAGTTCACAGGCTTCGAGAGAAAGAATGGTTTCTTCCCTGTAAACTTCGTATGCATGGCACAGTACGATGCTACAATGCCTAATGTATCAGTAGCTTATCCTCCGGAGCAGCTCACAATGACAATGGGCGAGTACCTTGCAAAGCTCGGCAAGACACAGCTTCGTATCGCTGAGACACAGAAGTATGCTCACGTTACATTCTTCTTCAACGGCGGCGAGGAGAAGCAGTTCGAGGGCGAGGACCGCATCCTCATCAAGTCTCCCGACGTTCCCACATTCGACCTCAAGCCTGAGATGAGCGCTTACGAGGTATGCGATGCTGTTCTCGAGGCTATCAACAGCGACAAGTACGATGTTATCATCCTCAACTACGCTAACTGCGACATGGTAGGCCACACCGGCATATTTGACGCAGCAGTAAAGGCAGTAGAGGCAGTTGACGAGTGTGTAGGAAAGATGGTGGACGCTATCCTTGCAAAGGGCGGCGCAGCTCTTATCACAGCCGATCACGGAAATGCAGACAAGATGATGGAGCCCGACGGAAGCCCCTTCACAGCTCATACTACAAACCCTGTACCGCTTATCGCAGTAGGTGTTGACGGTGAGCTTGCAGAGGGCGGCGTGCTTGCAGATCTTGCTCCCACAATGCTCAGGATCATGGGTGTTCCTCAGCCTGAGGAAATGACAGGAAAGTGCCTGCTCAAGTAATTTACAACGGACGCTCCGGCGTCCGTTTTTTTATCTGGTATCTGTGACAGATGGGTATTGAGGGCTCTGCCCTCAAACTCCCGCCAAAGGGACAGTGGTCCCTTTGGAATCCCGCTGCAAAACCGTCCCTCCCCATTCATGGGGAGGGACGGTTTTGAAATGAGAGTCCAGAGAGGCTTCGCCTCTTTGGCAGGGGTGTGGGGGCAGCGCCCCCACTGTCTGTCCGCCATAGATGCCACATAAAAACTGATGCCGGTGACGGGGGAAATGGTCTTTAACACTTGACAAAAAGCTGAAAATATGGTATAAAAAGAAGTGGACATTTTATCGGAATAAAATGAAATACTATAAATGGAGGAATAAAAATGGAGAGAACATACATCTCCGATGTACGCAGCAGTCTTGGTACTCCCATCAAGGTACAGGGCTTTGTTGAGAACTTCCGCAACAGCCGTGCTATGGCGTTCATCGTATTAAAGGATATCACAGGAAAGCTTCAGATAACAGTTGAAAAGGAGAAGCTGCCGCAGCTGGTGGAGACACTTGATCAGATCACAGGTGATTCCGTGCTCACTGTAACAGGTGTTGTAACTGAGAACGACTATGTAAAAATGGGCGGCCTTGAGATGATACCCGATGCTATCATCATCGAGAGCATCGCAGATGCTATCCCGATCGCAAGAAAGGACATCCCTGCTACCAAGAAGAAGGCAGCAGTTGAGCGTTCAAGCATCGATCAGAGAATAGATTACCGCTGGATAGACCTCAGAACAGACGAGAACCAGCTCATGTTCAAGGTACAGACCTTGATGGTAAATGCAATGAGAAAGTTCCTGCTCGACAGGAAGTTCATTGAGATCCACACACCCAAGCTCATCGGCACAGCCAGCGAGAGCGGCTCAAACGTATTCGAGGTAGAGTACTTCGACCGCAAGGCATATCTTGCACAGAGCCCCCAGTTCTACAAGCAGATGGCTATGGCAAGCGGCTTTGAGCGCATCTTTGAGGTCGGACCTGTATTCCGTGCAGAGAAGTCCTTCACAAGCAAGCATACAACAGAGTTCACAGGCTTCGATCTTGAGTTCAGCTACATCGAGTCCTACCGTGACGTTATGAAGATGGAGGAGGAACTCCTCAGGGATATGCTCAGCGCAGTAAATGCTCACTACGGCGAGGAGATAAAGGAACTGTTCGGCATTGAGGTAGTAGTACCTGAGACTCCCTTCCCTGTAGTAAAGCTGGCAGACCTCTACAAGGCACTCGAGGAGGAGTTCGGCTATACAGTTGATGATTCTGAGAAGGGCGACCTTACAACTGATGCAGAGAGACTCAGCTATGAGTGGGTAAAGAAGCACTACAACCATGAGTTCCTCTTCGTTACAGACTATGACGCAGACCAAAGAGCCTTCTATCATATGCGTGACGAGAACGGCGTTCCTATGGGCTATGATCTTATCTGGAGAGGTGTCGAGATCACCACAGGCGCACAGAGAGAGCACCGCTATGACCAGCTCAAGGCACAGGCTGACGAGAAGGGACTTGCAGAGGACGTTAAATTCTATCTTGAATTCTTTAAGTACGGCTGTCCTCCTCACGGCGGCTTCGGAATCGGTATCGACCGTCTTACCATGCTTCTCCTTGGCCTCCACATAAAGGAAGCAATGTTCATCTTCCGCGGCCCCAACAGACTTAATCCTTAAGGGGAAGACGCAGCAGGAATAAAACTGCATCAATAACAATACATTATAAAGCCACAGTGCGAAACGGATAGGTCGTTCGTGCTGTGGCTTATATTTATGTGCCAAGGTGAATAATGATACATCGTGACTCAATTATCAAAATTGTTAACATCAACTAACCAACTGCCACAATTCGCCTGTAAACAGGCAAATACACAGTGTCAAGTTTTATGGTCAAAATCATGGCAAATGAAAAATTATGTGGTAAAATATACCTGTAAGAGGTTTAGGCGAACGTGATAAAGGATATCGCGAACTGTTCTGAACAATGAATAGGAGGGTATGATTATGAAGAAGTTATTCACAACAATGACAGCACTCGTTTTTCTTACAGCAGTTCTTTCGGGCTGCTCGGCAAAGGAAAACACTAATGACACATCATCCGCAGCAGCAACAGAGGCAGCAACGGAAGCTGCAAAGACAGAAGCCCCCACAGAAGCAGAAGAGACAAAGTCTGAGGTATCATCCGGGGACGCAGCAGAGTTCGTCGGAAAATGGCAGGCAACTGACGTTACAGTAGATGGCGAGACAATGGAGAATTACTACGGTGCAGACGCATTCACCTTAGCACAGATCGAGCATACAGAGGACAACAAGGGCACGTTCTTTTCGTTCCTGTTCAACTGGGACGAAACACCTTATGAGATCAACTGGGAGCTCAAGGAAGACGTTTCAGTTGAACTTACAGCCGCCGATCCTGATTACAATTTAATAAACGGTACTCTTACAAAGAGTGAGAGCGGTCTTGTGTACACCATGGCTGAGGAAGAGGGCGAATACAACAGCGGCTGGAGCAATTCTCTTGCCAGAGTTGACGAGTTCACACCTATCCCTGAGGATACGGAGATCTCGTTAGGCTTCAGCACCGAAGATCTTGAAACTACTATCGGCGTAGAGTGGGAGTTTAGCATTGACGGCGATGAGATAAGCGTAGAGGAGGTGACGAGCGAGTAAGGGAATGAAGATCCGGATCATTTAAAGGGGGTATCATAATGAAAGAAAAGCTTCCGGCAGGACTTCTTGGCATACTTCTGGGGTACCTTGGTATACACAAGTTCTATCTCGGACATACAAAGGAAGGTGTCATTACCCTTCTGATATCACTCCTGACATTCGGAATCGGAGCGTCGATCATGTGTGTGATAGGCCTTATCGAGGGCATCATGTACCTGACTAAGTCAGACGAGGACTTGAATTCATCTACTGCGACAGCGGTAAAGCATGGTTCTGATAATATACATAAGCCCGGAAGAAAACTGATTCTTCCGGGTTTTTCTGCGTACTGTGCAGTATCACATGAAAAGCCCGTATGCTCCCACTGCAGGGAACATACGGGCTTTGTGCATATTCTTTACTTCCTTGCGTCAAGGCTTCTCTGGAAGGCCTTTACTATCTCAACTGCAGGAACGATAACTGCTGCAACGACTGCTGCAAGAACGTACTGCATAGTGGAGAGCTTAACGAGGGAGAAGATATTTCTCAGGCCGGGAACGAGAAGTATCGGTATGAGGATGATGAATGAAACGATAATGGAGATCGTGAGCATCTTGTTGTGTGTCTTCATGCCGAATACTGATTCTCTCAGGCTTCTCATGTTCCATGAATGGAGCATCTCGCAGACTGAAAGTGTGATGAATGCCATTGTGGTGCCGGCCTCGGGAGAGGTCTGTGCGCCGATGACATAAGAAACGATGGTGAGTATCGCTATCACGATACCCTGCCAGAGGAGGTTGATACCAAGTCCGTCTGAGAAGATATGTGCATTTGAGCTTCTCGGCTTGCGGGACATTATGCCTTCCTCAGCGGCCTCCATACCGAGTGCGACAGCGGGGAAGCAGTCGGAAACGAGGTTGATCCAGAGGAGGTGAACAGGTCCGAAGATAGTGAACGAACCGTGTGTCAGCTTACCAAGACCGAGGGTTGCGATAAGGATACATATTACCTCGGAGAGGTTGCTTGAAAGCAGGAACTGTATAGCCTTGCGGATATTGTCGTAGATACGTCTTCCTTCTTCAACCGCACCTACGATAGTGGCGAAGTTGTCGTCTGTGAGGACCATATCTGCTACGTTCTTTGTAACGTCTGTACCGGTGATACCCATTCCTACGCCGATATCAGCGCTCTTGATGGAAGGAGCATCGTTTACGCCGTCGCCGGTCATGGCTGTGGTCATTTCCTTCCTGCGCCATGCGTTTACGATACGTACCTTGTGCTCGGGCTGAACACGGGCATATACGCTGTAATTGCCGACTGTCTCGTTGAATACATCATCGGGTATCTTATTGAGCTCTGCGCCTGTGAGAGCCTGCTGGCCCTCGCCGAGGATACCGAGCTCCTTGGCGATAGCGACTGCGGTATCTCTGTGGTCGCCGGTTATCATTACGGGACGGATGCCGGCTGTGCGGCAGAGACCGATGGCGTCCTTTACCTCAGGACGGACAGGATCGATCATACCGGTCATACCGATATAGATGAGCTTCTTTTCAAGTGATTCTGTGGAAAGATCCTCAGGCAGCTCATCATACTCACGGTAAGCGGCCATAAGCACACGGAGTGCTTCATCGGCCATAGCCTTGTTCTCGAGGAGGATGCGTCCGCGGTCTTCCTCGAACATACGGCGTACCTCTCCCTTTTCAAGGATGTGTGTACACTGAGCGAGGACCATGTCGGGAGCGCCCTTTGTGTACTGGATATAGCCGTTTTCTGTCTTATGTATGGTGGACATCATCTTACGCATTGAATCAAAGGGAGCCTCGGCAACACGTGGAGTCTGCTCCTCGAGCTGGTATTTCTTCAGCCCGCACTTGTTTGCGTAGGCAACGAGAGCGACCTCTGTGGGCTCACCGGCAACTGTATCGTCAGCGTTGAGAACAGCATCACAGCAGAGCGCCATAGCCTTTGCAAGTAGCTCCTTGTCGTCTGTGCTCTCCTTTACGACAGTCATCTTGTTCTGTGTAAGAGTACCTGTCTTGTCGCTGCATATTACCTGAGCGCATCCGAGAGCCTCAACGGCTGTGAGCCTTCGGATAACAGCTCCTCGCTTTGACATATTGGTAACGCCGATGGAAAGTACAACGGTAACAACGGCAGCAAGGCCCTCCGGGATAGCGGCAACTGCAAGGCTGACAGATATCATGAAGGAATTGAGGAAGGAGGGGAGAGTAACTGTGCCGTTCTTGATGAGCGACTGGATAACGCTCAGAGCGAGAATGAAAACGCAGATGATAAGAACTGCGACTGAGAGTATCTTACTGAGCTGAGTGAGGCTCTTCTGAAGGGGAGTCTCATCATCGTCGGCCTCTGCGATAGCTCCGGCGATCTTTCCCATCTCTGTCTTCATTCCTGTGGCTACTACTACAGCTTCAGCACGTCCGTAGGCGATGCTGCTGCCCATGTAGAGCATATTCTTTCTGTCTCCGAGAGGCACCTCCTCACCGGTCAGTGTCTCGTTTGTCTTCTCACAGGGAACGCTCTCACCGGTAAGCGCCGATTCTTCAGCCTTCAGAGCGGCCGCTTCAAGGATACGGCAGTCGGCGGGGACATTGTCTCCGGCCTCCAAGGTGATGACGTCACCGGGAACGAGCTCTGCGCTCGGGATGACTACCAGCTCACCTGAACGGAATACCTTGCTCTGTGCAGCACTCATAGCCTGCAGCGCTTCGATAGCGGATTCAGCCTTGTTCTCCTGATAAACGCCGAGTACGGCGTTTGCGATGACAACGAAGAGGATGATGAAAACATCAGCTTCGAGCTTGCCCTCGGATATGATGCCGGTTATCGCAGAAACGACAGCGGCAGCAAGAAGAACGAGTATCATAGGATTCTTGAACTGGTCGATAAACCTTGCGAGCAGCGTGGGCTTCGGCGGCTCATCGAGCTTGTTCTGGCCGACATCTGCAAGGCGCTTTGCCGCCTCTTCAGCGGTCAGACCGGTCGGGGTACTGTTGACTTCTTTGAGAACAGCCTCCGTTGATTCAAGATAATGCTTCATTTACTATTCCTCCGATACGGAAAATTGTGGATAGATACGGCTTTTACGGGCTGCAGACCGCAGCTCCCGAGCCGCTGACAGGTATATGCTGTCAAATTATTATCTTACGAAATAACGGTGTATACATGATGAAAAACGTGTGACAGAATGGTGAAACGCATTTGATTTTACAAGGATTTAACATAGTATACACCCAAGGAACCAGCCCTGAGAATCCTTTCTCAGGGCTGGTATCATCCTTGAATAAGTGAACGGTATTTTGCAGCGGTAAGACCTGTGGCAGAATAGAACTGCCTGAGGAAATACTTGCTGTCGGTATAGCTGCATTTCTCTGCTATATCCGCCATGTTGAGCGAGGTGGTCACCAGGTAGTATTTCGCGCGGAGTATCCTTGCCGCGATACAGTCCTGATGCAGGCTTATCCCGAAGCACTGTTTGTATATGGCGCGGAGATAACCGGGGCTTCCTGAGAAGTTGCTGCATACATCATCGGTATCGAAGGTGACCTCCGGGTTCGAGTATATGTAGTTTCTCAGCTCGAGCATCTCGCGGTAGTGCTTGAGGAGGCGCTTTTCTGAGAGAGAGGAGCATATCTTTGCTATATCTCCGGAGCAGCGCTCATAGAGCTCTGCATAGGAGCTTCCGTCATATTGCTCGGCAGAGCAGGCGAATGAATCCATACCGTACCTGTCCATGTACTTCTTGTGGCGTATGAGCAGTGCGCTGAGGGTGCCTGTCAGCGTCTCAGCATCGGCAGAGCTCTGCACTATACAGACGAAGGTATTATCCGATACTCTTCCGCAGATATCGTGGTTCCCGCAGAATTTGCTCACAGCCTTTGCGGCGCTGAGCAGGGCGTCGATCCTGTCAGCATTGTCCATACTGGAAATGGACTCGTCGAAAAGACCTATCCTGAGAACGACAAGGTAGAGTGCCTTGTTCATTGGAGCCACAGCAGAGGAGAAGGCCTTCTTTATGCCGTCCTCGTTGTACATTCCGGTGAGAGTGTCGCGCTGATCGGAGAGGTTCTGGCATGAGGTGAGATACTGGATATCGTTCTTCATGCGGAGTATCTCCAGACCATTGGATATGGATCTTGACCAGCTGCGGAAGAAATCATCGTAGGTATCCGGGGTATCGTACCTCAGAATGAGATGCCCGAACAGCCTCTGTCCGAAGAACAGTGGGGTGAAATAGAATACCGACGGAGAGTTCTCCCGGCTGAATATCCCTGCGAGATCGTGCTTATGGAGCTCAAACGGTTCATTGTCGTTCCATGGCATGACGCTGCGGCAGCTGACGTGCTCCGACATGGTGCCGGAAGTTTCACACCAGTCTGTGAAAAGACAGAGATAGATGTTCGGCACGTTCCTTATCAGCCACTGATGCTCGCCGATATAGGAGACGTACTCTATAAGGTTGCGGCTGCTCGTCAGTCTCTGATCCATGAAACCGTACATATTCCAGGTCTCGTATTTCTTCTCTTCACGCTTGGCAGCCTGCTCGTTCCGGTAGTCTTCAAATTCGCCGCTGCATCCGCAGGATTCTCCGGGGATTATCCTTCCTGCCGGGGGAGAGAAATCCGGTTCCGGCTGTTTCTTTATCCTGCTGAGGAGGGTGCGGAACGCACATATACCCAGATCGAACCTGTTGCGCTGATAGGTCGTGAGCAGCGGGGAATGGTACATCCTCTGCATTATGTTCTCATATCCTATCACGGCGATATCGTCAGGAACGGTTATCCCGTGCGCGCTGAGCCTGTCAAGGAGGCCGAATGCCATATAGTCATTGGCACAGACAATCGCCTGAGGCATGGGACGCTTTTTGTCAGCGTAGTCGTCGGCGAGCTTTTCTCCGCCTGTGAACCAGAAATCTCCGTATATGATGTTGTCATCACACAGAGGGAGGCCGTGATCCAGGAGAGCTCTTATGAAACCGTCAGCACGCCTGTGTGAGATCTCGCTGTCCGAAGGGCCTGTCAGCAGGTCTATCCTTTTACAGCCGTGCTTCTCGATCATGTGGGAGGTTATCTCGTAGAAATCGTTCTCATCGCTTGTGTTGATGCAGGTGATGCCGGGATGATCGAATTCCTCCAGCATGGAACCGACAAAAACGATAGGGGCGTTTATCCCTTTTGTGAGGCCTGATATGAATCTTCTCAGCGTCGGATTGACAAAGGATTCTGTTATGATTATAAAGCCGGATATCTGTTCTGAGTGAACGAGCTCGTAGATGCGCTGCTCACATTTGAGATCCTCGATGTCGATATGAGGATTATAGAGATTTGAGAAGACCGCAGTATCGAAGCCGTGTTTCTGAGCCTCAGTGACAAAGCCGCCGATTATCTGGCGCTGTTCGATACCGTTTGCAACTGCGGCTATCACACCTAAAATGGGCCGCTTGCTTTTCATTGTCATATTGATTCCCTTAATTCTATATTTTACTTCTCATCTTCATTATGTTTCTTTGAACGGCGTCTCCCGTTCGCGCCGTTATCTGAAATACGGCTTATCCTGCGGTGTGGCGGGATAAGCCGTATGCAGAGCTGTTATTTCTTCAAAGGAAGCTCTGACTCCTTCACAAGTCCGGCGTCAACTCTCTGTACAACAACTGCGTCTGTACCGGTGATGCCGTCTGCGCCGTCTATATCGGCGTTGATGATACCCTGAGGAGTGAGCGCATACTTTGTTTTGTTAGCAACGTACTGGAGTATTGCAACAGCGTCCGAAACATTGACCTTGCCGTCCTCGTTTGCGTCGCCGTAGGATGCTTTCACGGGAGCATCGGTACCGGGCTCTGTGGGAGCTGCGGTAGGTGCCTGTGTGGGCTCGGCTGTGGGAGCCTCGGTAGGTGCCTGCGTGGGAGCAGCTGTGGGTGCTTCAGTAGGTGCCTCTGTCGGGGCTGATGTGGGCGGCTGTGTAGGCTGAGGTCTTGTTGTGCCGGGTGTGGTGCCCTTGCCACCGTTGATATTGCTGTTCTGTCCGCTGGAGTAGAATTCTCCGAGGGAGAGACCGGTGCCGTTTACGCCGAGAGCCTGCTGGTGGTCGAGACCGATGTATTTTCCGCCGTCTGTCTGCCAGAGGGACTTCTCAAAGAGGGCATACTTCGCAGCATCCCAGTTCTGGAAGGTGGAATCCATAAGTCCGCCGGTATCGCCGGAGTTCGGGTTGATGCACCAGAAGGTGTGGTTGATGTGGTTCTTGATCATGTAGTCACGGAGTATCTCCATCCACTTCTGATTGTCGCCTGCGTCCATGTGGCCGCCCCACTCGCCGATGAGCAGGGGAGCGATGTCCTGATCGTTGATATATGCCCAGGTATCGTACCAGTAGTCTTTAAGGAGAGTATCCTCTGTGAAGTTCTTGTTGAACCATGACTGAGCGTATACGGATTTGCCATAGTCATGGGGAGAGTATACGATCTGTCCGGAATCCGGGAGCACCGGCAGATCCTTTACGCCTCTGAGGTTTCCGCCCCACCATGCGCCGTACCAGCGCTCTTCGCCGGGCTGGGGATTGAACTTGTCGGGAGTGTTCCAGTCAGAGCCCCTGTCGAACATAGGTGACTGCTCGATACCCTCAACGAGAATAAGAGCGTGGGGGTTCACAGCGAGGATGGACTTTGCACATTCCTCAGCGGAATACTTCCAGTTGTTCTTGTCGGTGGAATTATCCCACTTGGCAATGCTTGAAGGGCAGGTATTGCCGTCGTATCCGCGCTTGCCGTGGGGCTCGTTCTTGAGGTCGTATGCGAGGATGGTATCATCGTTGGCATACTTCTTGGCGAGCCATGTGATGGAATCCTTCCAGTCGTCCCAGGTTATCTGCTTCTTTGAGAAATGACCTGTTGCCATTCCTCCGCAGTCCTCGGCGGTGGGCTCGTAGTACCAAAGGTTGTAGTTATGTCCGGAGTTATGGGAAGCAGGGCTGTGAACGTCGATGAGTGCCTTCACGCCGTACTTCTTGCACTTCTGCATGATGATGTCGAAGATCTCCATGGAGTTCTTGAGAGTCTTTCCGTCAGCCTCACAGAACTCACGGTTGATGTTGCCGTACTTTCCGGCGGGAGTGACTGTGCCGTCCTCACCGATCTCATCCTGCGGCGGGTTGTAGCTTGCCTGAACAGAGCTTACCGGGAGCGGTTCGCCGTCCATCCATGAAAGGAGGAGCTCTGTTGAGATCGGGAAGCGGATGATGTTGATGCCGTGATCGGCAATGGTGGATACCATGTCGTCTACGTCACGGGCATAGAGTCCGTGAGGAACGTTCTCGGTGCAGTTGAGACCGAACCAGTTAGCACCGGTGAGCCATACCTGATTGCCGTTCATGTCGTAGAGCTTGCTTCCCACAGCGTGGAGCCAGTCGTCGTTGTTGTCGTCGGCAGCTACTGCAAACTGCTGCTGAGCTGCCAGCATCGTATAGGTGCCGCCTGTCAGTGACAGGACAGCCGCAGAAGCGATAGCCGCAGCTGCTTTTGGTAACTTCTTCATAATAATTTCCCCTCTCAGGATATGGTGTATAGTTCTGCATATCCTCTTACGTCTATTTTAGCATTATTTACAGGGAAAGTCAATACTATTTGTGCAGAGTTGTGTCAGTTTTAATAGGCTGAGTATCATTCGGCCGCAGAAAATGATATGACCGCAATATCAGACTTATCCCGCCGTCGGGAAAAACTCTGCCGCTTCCCATGTCCGGAAGCGGCAGATAGTAAGTTCTTTACTGGTTGTAGGATTCGGGAAGAACTGTTATAACGCTGGCGTCATACTTCTGTATGGAGATGGCGTCAGAGCCGGTTATACCGTCGCCTCTGCTGAATACATCGGCGTTGTTGAGTCCCTCGTCAGTGAGCGGATACTTGGACTTGTTGGCGATGAACTGGAGTATCGCTACCGCATCGGCAACATTTATCTTCTTGTCGCAGTTTGCGTCGCCGTACATAACGTCGCCTGCTGTGGGGGCATCTGTGGGAGCCTCTGGCGGAGCATCCGTAGGAGCTTCGGTGGGTGCCTCAGTGGGAGCTTCCGTAGGTGCCTCGGTGGGTTCCTCAGTCGGAGCTTCGGTAGGTGCTTCCGTAGGCGGCTCGGTAGGTGCAGGCTCGTCAGCCTTTACGAATACGGTGTAGTTGACAACGTTTCCGGTCATGCCGTTGTTGCCGAGGAGAACGGTCTCGCCGGCCTTGAATGTCTTCTTGTAGGGGATGAAGATGACGTCGTTGCTTATCTGAGCCTCGTCGCCTGTTCTTTCCCAGGAGGAGAGCCATGAGGGAACGCTGTTTGCTTCCTCTTCACGTCTGTCTACAAGGGTGTATACCTCTATATCAGCTCCTGCTGTGAACTGTGCCAGGTCGCCTGTGCTGTTCTTGGAGTTGCATGCGGTCCTGATGTACTCGCAGCCGTCAAGGTACTGCGGGAGACGGGTATAGGTGAAGTCCCTGTCGCCGTAAACTGTGCCGCCTGTTGAGTTGGACTCAGCGAGCTGCCAGCTTGTGCGGTTTGCGGAATCGATGATCTGGAGATCCATTACGTACCTGCCGTTTACAGGCTCCTGAGGTCCGCCGTTGAGGGCAACTGCAGGTCTTGCCGGGAGATCGAAGCCTGTGCCGAGGAAGAAGCTCGTATGAGGCGGCTGGTTGTAGCTTGACTGCTGACAGCCGTTCTGCATACGGTACTGCATATCGTGCATAAGAGTAGTGATGCGGACATCAGTCTTATAGTCGGTGCACCATACACGCAGAGCATTTCCGTCGGAGGTCGAGAGGACGAGCTCCTCACGCCAGTCGCCGAGGATATCGCCTGTGAGACAGGGAACAGCCTTTGTGCTGTTGTTTGATACGCAGCCTGCTGCCTGAAGTATAACGTCGGAAGAACCGCTGCTGTTTACGTCTGAGATATTGGTGCCGTCAAGGAGCTCACGCTCAAGGTCACCGTCCCAGTGGATAAGGAAGTTCATGGAAGTGGACTTCATATTGATAGTATTGCCATTTGAATCCATGACTGTATTTGCCGGACGCGCACCCCAGAACTCGCCGCCCCTGTTGCCTGCGAAGACGTTGTCAGCGCAGCAGCGGCCGGTATCCTTGTCGCCGTCCTTATGGAAGATGATGTTACCGTTCCTTGCATCGACGAGGGATACACCGTAGCTGCCGGACTCATGGCAGAGCCAGAGCTCAAGGCCGGGCCTGTCGGGATCCAGGTCTCCGAGGTGCATGGCGTCGCCGTGGCCCTGTCTTGTGGACCAGAGCAGGCTGCCGTTGTCATCTATCATGGAAGCGCCCATACAGATCTCCTGCTTGCCGTCATCGTCAACATCGGCTACCATTACGTTATGGTTTCCGCAGCCGTATCCGGGATCTGAGGAATTATTGCCCGTATCGTATACCCAGCGCTTAACGAGCTTGCCGCCGCGTACATCGACAGCAGAGAGGGTAAGTCGGGTGTAGTATCCTCTGCCGTATACAGCCGAGGGATGAACGCCGTCAAGGTATGCGATAGCGCTGTTGAAACGGTCAACGCGGTTTCCATACTTATCGCCCCAGTCGGCAACATTGCCTCTGGGAACAGGGAAGTCTATGGTGTCGAGCTCCTTTCCGGTAGCGCCTTCAAAGAGAGTCAGGTATTCCGGGCCTGAGAGGACATATCCGTCGCCGTTGATATATGTCTTGCTGCCGTCGCCGATAGTCTTGCCTGAGCCGTCCTTTGTGCCGTCACCTGTCTTGGTGATTAGCTCTGCCTTGCCGTCACAGTCAAAGTCGGCAACACACATCTGGGTGTAATGCTGTCCTGCACGGATATTCCTGCCGAGGTCTATTCTCCAGAGCTGATTTCCTGTGAGGGTGTAGCAGTCGATATACACGTTATCGGTAACTCCGGCCTTGGAGTTGTCCTGTGCGTTGGCAGGATCCCACTTGAGGAAGATCTCGTACTGACCGTCGCCGTCAACGTCTCCGACACAGCAGTCATTCGGCATATAGTTGCCGGAGGGCTTCCTGAGAGGGATGTCGAAGTAGTTTGAGCCCGAGGTGAAGCCCGAAACCTGTGAGCTGATGACCTTGCCGTCGCGCACTGTCTCTACCTTGTATACCGAGCTTGCGTTTCCGCCGTCGTCCCAGAAGGAGGTAGCTTCGTTTCCCTTGCTTGTGTAGATGAGCTCGTCGCCGCGGTAGAGCCTGAACTCTGCGCCGGTATCGTCATTGGCATTGTAACGCCAGCTAACGAACATACCGTTGCCGGACTTTACGGCATAGATACCTCTGTCAAGGTATTCCATGATCGCTTTGCCGTTGCCGCCGTTGCCGTAAGCGGCATCAGCAAAAACTCCTGTACCGATGCCTGCGGCTGAAGCCGAGCCGACAGCGACTGCCATAGCCGCAGCGGTCAGCCTTTTTGATCTGCTGTTCATAGTTGATTCCCCCTATGGATTATATTTTTTTACATCTGTCGGGACATGATCTGAGGTGATACGTTCCCGCTCTCATAATACATTATATAGTATTATTCACAAATTTTCAATGATTAATAACATCATTTTAAACTGATTTTTTTACACATACGTTATATTCAATGTAAAAAAGCGTTGAAAAGTACGAAAATATGTGATACAATAATACAGTAAGAAAGTTATGCGCTGTCATGAGCGCAGCAATACCCGTCAAAGGAGGGAAGAAAATGAAGGAGAGACCGCTGATATGCGTGGTGGCTGCTGACTGCAGCAGGGAGCGGCCTGTCTCAGCCACTGTGAACGGCATCATACGTCAGGCGGATGTATGCGGCTGTGACGTTGCAGTGCTCACCTCGCTGTGCATATTCTCGCATCCCGGCAGGACGAAGCATCGTGAGGAGGAAAAGAGGATATACGACCTTATACAATCGCCGGATTTTGACGGATATATCTACTGCCGCTCCTCTGCTGAGATGGACAGTGCGATGATGAACAGCACAGAAGCCCTCCTCCGCAGCACGAACCGCTATGTCATGGTAGCTGACGGCTCCGGGGGCGAGACATTTGACTACACCCAGTCGGACGATTTCGACAGCTTCAAATCCATTGTCGATCACCTGACGGAGGTGCACGGATACAGGAGGATATACTGTCTCACAGGACCGAAGGGGCAGTATCAGTCGGAGGAAAGGCTCAAGGGATTCCTGCGCTCCATGCAGGATCACGGTCTGCCGTGCGGAACGGACAGCTACAGCTACGGGGATTTCTGGACTAATAGCCCGTCAGACCTTGCAGTCCGCATATTGTCCGGAGATATGGAAAGGCCGGAGGCAGTCGCCTGCGGGAACGATATCATGGCCTATAAGCTGATAGAGGAGCTTGAAAAGGGTGGTATCAGGGTGCCGGAGGATATGGCAGTCACCGGATTTGACGGGATAGAGCGGAACAGCAGACTCTTCCTCCCTCTCACAAGCTACCGGCGTGACAACTTTCAGCTCGGGGCTGACTGTATGCGCCGTCTGTACCGCTACATAACCGGCAGGGTGTGCAAAAGAGTCTCCGGCAGCGGAAACGGCTTCATACAGGGAACATCCTGCGGCTGCTCGCACGTCGGAAGAATACACGGCAGGGAGCGGCGCAGCGAGATAGTGAGCGGACGCTTCCGCAGCGAGATGAAGAATTCAGATATGCTGTACAGCCTGACCTCGGCAGACAGCACGGAGGAGCTTTTCCGCCGCGCCGATAACTTCACCTATCTTATCTACCGTATGAAGCAGCTGAACGTCTTTCTCACTGAGGATCTCATTTCCGGCTGCAAGGGCAGTGATGCCGGACTATCGTTCAGCCGTGACACGATCCTATGGCCTGCATACCGCAAAACTGCCGGAGGAAAGATGACCTCGGGCGGCGTGAGCTTTCCGGCTCACAGGATACGCTCTCTCCTTGACAGGAGCGTCCGCAGACCTGCCGCCTTCTACATCGTCCCTCTCCATGTGGAGGAGCGTTTCTTCGGGATAGCTGCCCTGTCCTTCGGCAAGGAGCAATTCGGCTATGACGACTGCTTCCGGCAGCTTGCAGGCTGTCTGTCCTTTGCCCTTGAAAGACTGCTGCTGAAGGCGGTCTCTGAGAGGACGGAGCATCAGCGGCTTATGGACAGTCTCACCGGCCTGCCGAATACGGAGGGCCTCGTTGAATACATCCGCAGCTGTCCGCCGGACAGACGTCTCCTGCTGGTAAGCTGCAACGTCACGGATATGGAGCGCCTGTATGCAAGGTATGGGGGCAGACGCACCGTCTCCATGATACGTGACCTTGCCGGACGTATCGGCGCGCTGCTGCACGTGGAAGAGTTCTGCTGCACGCTTTCGGCCGGCAGCTTCGGCATAGTCCTTGACAGCGAGCTCCGTTCTGCCGAGCTCTTCGAGGAGCTGAGAAGAACGGCGGCTTCCTCTCAGTCGGCGCCTATCGGCTATTCCTTCGGTGAATGCTCCTTCACGCCGGAGAGCATATCCGGCAGCGACGGCATATATGATGTCATCGGAGCAGCTTCGTCGAATCCCGTGAGGACATACCGATTCCGCAATACCGGAACGCGCGACCTCTATGAGCGCCTTACCGACCTCCGCAGCGAAATGGAGGAGCACCCGGAAAGGCAGTGGAGCACGGAGGATATATGTGCTTCTCTTCACATCAGTAAGAGCACTCTCCAGAAGAACTACCGTTCCTGCTTCGGCCGGAGCGTCATAGACGAGCTGATAGTTTTCCGCATGGAGAAGGCAAAGCAGCTCCTCAGCAGCACCTCCCTCTCAGTTGCGGAGATAGCGGCACAGTGCGGTTACAGTACGGACAGCTATTTTATGAAGCAGTTCAAGCGCTCCACAGGCATCACCCCCTCAGAGTACCGCCGGACGAAATGAATTGACACGGCACATAGGGGATGATATAATATATAAGAAAGGCAGCGGGGACAGAGAAAGCCTGTCTGCTATATAACTATCAGGAGGAAAAACATGGAAATAAATACAGGAAAGCTGATCTGCGGCTTTACAGTCACAAGGATAAGAGAACTCCCGAAGGGGGAGGGAAGATTCATCGAGATGCGCCATAACGGCTCCGGCGCCATACTCTGCTGGGCTGACAACGGCATCAACAACAAGCTGTTCTCGGTGGCATTCAGGACTCTCCCGTCGGATGATACCGGAGTGTTCCACATACTCGAGCACAGCGTGCTCTGCGGTTCGGATAAGTATCCGGTAAAGGAACCCTTCCTTGACCTGATGAAGAGCAGCGTCAACACCTTCCTGAACGCCATGACCTATGACGACAAGACACTCTATCCCATATCGAGCCGCAGCGAGCAGGATTATCTCAACCTTATGAGCGTATACCTCGATGCTGTATTCGCACCGAGGATACTTCATGAAAAGAGCATCTTCATGCAGGAGGGCTGGCATATCGAGCCTGACGCAGACGGCGCTCCCTCCTACAAGGGCGTAGTTTTCAATGAGATGAAGGGCGTATTCTCCGATGTTGACGATCTTGCGGAGATGGGTATGCAGAAGCTGCTCTTCCCCGATACTGAGTACAGATTCGTTTCCGGCGGCGATCCTGCTGCCATTCCCGACCTTACTTATGAGCAGTTCTGTGATACATGGAGAAGGTTCTATCACCCCTCCAATGCCATATTCTACCTTGACGGCGATGTGCCCCTCGAAAAGACTCTTGCCATGATAGACGGCTACCTTGCGGACTGCGGAGAAGGTCCCGAAGTGCCGGCATTCAGGCTCCAGGAGCCTGTTTCGGGCAGCAGCGTACAAAGATATGCAGTGGGCGAGGAGGAGGATCCCTCGGAGCGCACCTATCTCATGCTCGGCAAACTCAACAGCGTATACAGCGACAAGATCTCAGCCCTTGCAGCCGATGTCCTTGCCGACTACCTCACCTCGACCAACGAATCACCCCTTACCAAGGCACTTCTTGAAGCAGGCCTCGGACAGGAGACGGTTGCCGCATCGACTCTCGGCATCCTCCAGAGCTACTTCACAGTCACGGTAAGGAACCTCCGCGAAGCCGATACAGAAAAGGCAAAGGAGCTGATCTTCTCGACCATAGACAGGATCCTTGAGGAAGGCCTTGACAAGGAGCTGCTCCTCTCCTATCTCAGCCGCATGGAGTTCGATTTCCGTCTTGTATATGAGCCCAGCGGTCTCCACCGCTGCAACAGAGTCCTTGACAGCCTCCTCTACGGCGGCGATCCGCTCCTCTTCCTCGAAATGTCCGAGGACTTCAAAAAGCTCCGTGAAATGGCGGAAAACGGCGGGTTTGAGACACTTCTCCGCAGACTGTTCAGCAAGGAAGGCCTCTGCGAGCTCGTCCTGATACCCGACAAGGAGCAGGGACGCCGTGATGCAGAGGACGAAAAGCGCAGAGTTACTGCCCGCACCGACGCTATGACGGCTGAGGAGCGCACAGTAATGGAGCAGGAACTCAGCAGACTGAATGAGTGGCAGGGAACTCCCGATTCCGACGAAGCAAGGGCGACTCTTCCTGTGCTCTCCCTCAGTGAGCTGCCTGACGCTCCCGAGAAGACTGAGACCGAGGAGCTCGAGAGCGGCGGCATAAAGATAGTACACTATACCGTTCCTTGCAGCGGTATAACACATTTTGCCCTTTTCTTCGATCTCGGACAGCTTGAGCCGCAGCAACTCTCACACGCAAGACTGCTTTCTCTCCTGCTTGCCGATCTTCCGACAAAGAAGCACTCCCTCCCCGAGCTCCAGAAGCTGATAAAGGCGCATATAGGCTCTGTGGCCTTCCCGCTCAGCATCATGTGCAAAAAGGATGACCTCGGACACTGCCGCCCTGTACTGACTGTACAGTGCAGCGTCCTTGACAGCGAGCTTGAGAATGCGATAGATATAATCCGTGAGATACTCACCGAGACCGACTTCTCACGTACAGACCTTATAAAGAACCTCCTGATACAGAAGCAGGATGACGACCGCCAGCGCTGCATCGTCTCCGGTCATTCAATGGGCTTCATCGAAACGCTTGCCGGATACTCGGCACACGGCGCAGCAACAGAGCTGACAGATGGCATTTCCTTTATAAAAGAGACAAAGCGCCTTGTTGAAGGCTTCGACACTCTTGCACCGGACTTCTGCAGCGAACTTGGATCCATACTCTCATCGGCGGTATGCATGAAGCGCCTCACCATAGCAGTCACTACCGACAATTACAGGGATATCGTACCTCTGCTCGGACTTCCCGAGGGTGAGACCGTTGATCCCATGGCAGTATATACCTCTTCGCTCCCGAAGCGCATGGGTATCAGTGTTCCCTCAGGAGTCGGATATGCCGTACAGAGCTGCCTGCTTCCCGAGGTCAGCGGACCTATGCTCATAGCCTCACAGATAATCAGCCTCGACTGCCTGTGGAACACCGTCCGTGTACAGGGCGGCGCATACGGCAGCGGCCTGAAGGCTACATTAAGAGGCTCGGTGTCCTGCTATTCCTACCGTGATCCTTCTCCTGCACGCACTCTCGGCATCTATGCCACACTTGCCGACTCACTCAGCGAATGGTGCAGCAGCGATGATGACCTTGATAAGTACATAATCTCCTCTGTGGCCGCAAATGATCCTCTTGTTTCACCTCAGAAGGTGATCGCCCGGGAGATCGGAAACTGGTTCTACGGCCTTACATACGAGGACAGAGTTGCGATACGCAGGGATATGCTGGCAGTTACAAGAGAGCGGCTGCTGGCTCTCTGCGATGATCTCAGAAAGCTCGGCAGCGAGGGCTGTATATGCGTAACCGCAGGCCCTGACGTGCTTGCGGATATCGGAGGCCTGGAGACAGTATCAGTATGAACGTAGGAGCGGACCTACGCCCGCTCGGAATAATTGACAATGACCGCAGTATACCATGTCTGTGTGACAGGTGTGCTGCGGTCATTTATTTACGATCATTAAAGTAACCGAATTGAATTGAAAGACATAGTTGTAATATCTTAAATTATCAGATGTACAGGACTTGTATTTGAAGTTGGTTAAAGAATTTATCACTAAAAGACTGATAAATGGTATAAACCGCTAAAAAAATGTCACAAAAACTGAATAATATGCTCGAAACCTGCATTTTGTCCACTAAATATTTATTTTACAGGTTGTTATCAATTCACATTTTGTTTATAATAAAGATGTACTTAATACTCCCGTATTAAATAAATAGTATTGTACAACTTCCCGAAAAGGAGCGTGTGAAAAATGACAAATCTCTCTCAGAAGAAAAGATCTGTTCTGGCGGCCGTTATAAGCGGAGCGCTGCTGGCCGGCTCTGTATCAGTGCCTTTCGCCTCAGGAACAGAACTCAGCACCGACACTCTTTCAGAAGTGACAACAACCGGCACAGATTCATACGATGAACAGGAATCGGTATCATCAGATCAGGTACCGGGCATCGATGTATTTCTCCAGGGCGGCGGAAACGGCCTGCTTGCCGATTCGCCTGACGATGCTGCACCCGAAGAAGGCTTCAAAGAGGATGCCTGCTATTTCTATGACACCTTTGAGAGTGGCGCCGGAACATGGACGGGCAGAGGCGGAGCCTCGGTAGATGTCTCTGACGGACTTGTATACAAGGGCAGCAAGGCACTCAAGTGCTCAGGCCGTACCGATGACTGGAACGGCGCTGCTATGGAGCTCAGTACAGATACATTCGTTCCCGGTACAGAGTACAGCTTCAGTGTCTGCGCCGGTACAGATACAGGCACAACGACGCATTTCCTTCTTTCACTTCAGTACGACAGCGGCTCTGAGACGATATATGACCATCTTGCAGAGGCTGACTGTGTGAAGGGAAAATATGTTCAGCTTGCAAATCCGAACTATAAGATACCCTCGGGAGCAACTAATATGACGCTCTATATAGAGACAAAGTCAAGCTCCGGAGACTTCTATATCGATGAGGCCATAGCAGCTCCAGCAGGAACAGCTATCAGCGGACCTCAGCCCTACAAGTTCATTCTCGGCGATATAAACGCCGATATGTCACTTGATACCTTTGATCTTGCTGCGTCAAGAAAGTTCCTTGTCAGTGACGGATTCTCAGACAAGCAGAAAAAGAAGGCTGCTGACGTGGATCAGAACGGCGAATTCGCAGTAGCCGATACAGTCCTCCTCAGCGAGTTCCTCCTCGGCAAGATAACAGAATTCCCCGTAGCTGAGAAGATAAAGCCGGAGGCAAAGTCAATGGAAGAATTCACAGCAGAGATCGCTCCCAATGTTGTCAATATGGAGCCCAACAGCTCTAAGGACAAGAAGGGCGGAGTTGATTACGGCAAGATAGAACAGGGAACATATCATTCCGATTTTGCTAATAAGGACAAGCCTTACTACATCCTCCTTCCTGCCGGCTATGACGGAACCAAGGAGTATCCCGTAATGTATGTAATGCACGGATACTACGAGAAGGTTGACAGAATGATCATAAACGGCAACCAGACCGGAAGCATGAGGACACAGCAGATCGTCGGCAACGCTATCGCTGACGGCGAGGCTGAGGAAATGATCCTTGTATTCCCCTATGTATTCACCAGCAAGAGACTGAATGAATGCACAGGAATGGACAACGAGAACAATCAGGCATACGATGACTTCGAACATGACCTCCTCGACAGCCTGATGCCTTATATCGAAGAGCATTACAGTGTAAAGACCGGCAGAGAGAATACTGCTATCACAGGCTTCTCAATGGGCGGACGCGAGTCACTCCTCATCGGTCTCAAGCATCCCGATCTCTTCGGCTACGTAGGAGCTATCTGTCCTGCACCGGGCGTACCCGACAGCATCTTTGTAAGACATACCGACGAGGAGTCACCCTATCTGCTCTTCCTCTCAGGCGGTACAAACGATGACGTTGTAGGCACTATCCCCGTAGGATATCACAACAGCCTTGAAAAGAACGGTGTTCCGCACGTATGGCACTACATCCAGGGCGGATACCACGGCGACAACTCCATCCACTCGCATCTCTACAACTTCGTGCGCGCTGTATTCAAGGCAGCTTAACTATCGGCAACCCTCTCAAACCCGCACGGCAGTTTTCTGCACAACTCTGCCGTGCGGACAGGGCGCAATATAAAACCCGGCTGAATGACCGGATAGCTCATCCGGCCGAGTGGTAAGATTCCTTTGCTATCCTATTCCTTTAAATGTAAGAGGGCGAATCAGAACAGTCTTATCTCCTTTTTGGGCGGGGGTAGGACTGTTGCTCTTTTTATGGCATATCCGCAGGAGACTCCAGAAGACTGGGTTAGCACATTAATGAAAGTCAATATTATCAGTTGACATTACAAAGAAAATGTGTTAAAATAATAACTGTACGGATCGGAGAATCGGAATGCAATATTTCATTCCGTAAAAAAACAAAAGCTCCGGTATCAATTTAGAAGGGATTGAATAATCAATGAAGAATATGACTCGACGTATCCTCAGCATGACTGCAGCCGCTGCCATCGGCTGTTCGGCAGTATTCAGCAGCGGATCACCGGCGGCTTTCGCAGCCGGAACAAACGGAAGCGAGGTATCAGATGAACTTGTTTCAGTAATCGTTAAACTCCGCGGTGAAGGCGTTCTTGCCGGGCAGGAGGCTGCTCAGCAGGGTACGGACTATCTTGACACGGCGGCTGCCGGTTCAAAGGAGGCATCGCTTGCTCAGATAAGCAGTGCAGCCGAGGCAGAAATCCGCAGTATGTATCCTGATCTGAAGATAGACTACCGTTATGATCTTCTCATGAACGGTTTTTCCTGCGAGATCCCGGAAAGCCTCATTGAGAAGGTACGCTCCTGCCAGTGGGTTGAGAATGTGACGGAGTCGAAGTCACGCATAGTGGTAGAGCCGCAGCTCTATACAGCTCCCGAAATGGGAGAGATCGGCTATTACGGCGAGACCACAGGCTATTACGGCGAAGGCGAGGTAATAGCAGTCCTTGACTCCGAGTTTGATATTACTCATCAGATGTTCGCTCCAATAGATGACAAGGAAAACAAGCTGAGCAAGGAGGACGTCGTACAGATAGCCGCCTCCGGCGTTCTCAATGCGGATGTTGATCCCGAGAAGGCCTATATCAGCAGCAAGCTTCCCTATGTGTTTGATTATGCGGACGATACACCCTATGATGCTACTGACAAGGCGCATTATCACGGCACACACGTTGCAGGCATCGCTGCCGGAAATCCCATGACGGATCAGAACGGCGAAGAGCTTGCCGGTATCGCAAGTGATGCACAGATCATTATGATGAAGGTCTTCACTGATGTAGTGATCGACGAGGCCCATGGCATAACAGCGAATACGATAGAAGATGAGGTCTTGCTTGCAGCCCTCGAGGATGCCGCAAAGCTGAAGGCCGATGTTGTCAATCTCAGCCTCGGCGGACCTGAGCCCGATTATAATGATATCATATATAAGGATACCATCACAGCCCTCAACAATGCAGGTATCACGGTAGTTGCATCAGCAGGAAACTACAGCAACAATCTCATTGAAGCGGGTGTATACTATGATATGGACACATCAGTCCCGGATACACACACTGTGCTCCAGCCCTCTGTTTTCGACGGCAGCTTCAGCGTTGCAGCAGCAAACAACAGTGTGGTACGTGAGAACTGTCTGCTCGTTCCCGGCCTCGACGATGAGATCGCCTTTGCCGATTCCGGCACAGTACCCTTTATAGATGCTGTCGGTGAAGGCGAGATAGAATATGAATACTGCGGTCTCGGAAGGACTGAGGATTTTGAAGGCAAGGACCTTGCCGGAAAGATCGCCCTGATCGACAGAGGTGAGATAAATTTCAGCGTCAAGGCACAGAATGCTATAGATGCAGGTGCTTCCGGTATCGTTGTATGTGACAACGTAGATGAGAAAGAACTTGTAAAGATGCTCCTTGACGGCGTTGAGATCCCTGCTGTATTCGTCTCCCTGAATAACGGAGAGAAGCTGAAGAATGCAGAGCAGAAGAAGCTGAAACTCGACAGCACACGTACGATACAGACTCCTCTTGACGGCGGTATCAGCGGATTCAGTTCCTTTGGACCGTCCGAGGAGCTTGTGATAAAGCCTGAGATAACAGGTATCGGCGGTTCCGTTGTTTCATCCGGCTATGACAACAAACTGAGGAACATGGAGGGCACTTCAATGTCTGCCCCATATGTTGCCGGCTGTGTGGCGATCTTCGACCAGTATCTCAGAAAGAACGGTATTGAGCTCTCAGGCGCAGAGAAGACAAGGTATATAAGGAACCTGATGATGAACTCCGCAGTCCTGTTCAGCAACGGTGACGTATACGAGAGCCCCAGACGTCAGGGCGCAGGCCTTGTCAATATGAAGAACGTCCTCAATGACAGAGTTATACTCACCGGAGAGAGCGGACTTGCAAAGGTGGAGCTGAAGGATAAGCTCACCGATAAGCTCAGCTTTAACGTGGATATCACCAATATCAGCGATCAGCCCGTAGAATTCAAAGAGGCAAAGCTGGTGCTGACAGCAGAGGACGGCGGCCAGCTCGAAGATGATATGTCAGGCCAGATCACTATATGCGGATCGAGCAATATCAGCGTTGACTCAGACCTTTCCTCACTTCTGAAAACAGAGGCAGGCGAGAGCAGGAAGGTGACTGTCAATGCACAGCTCAGTGCAGACGAGCTCGCATCTCACGGAAGCTTATTCCCGAACGGCTTCTTCATCGAGGGCTACATCATGCTCAGCGGCGCAGAGAACTGCTGCGACATTTCCATACCCGTAATGGGCTTTTACGGAGACTGGGCGGATATCCCGATCTTCCACAACGGAACAAAGTACCTCCAGCCTAATGTTGTATTCTCAGAGGACGGTCAGCAGACATTCGATTCGTCCAGGTCATTCTCAGGCTTCCTTGAGGCTGTATATCAGCTCCTTGACAGACTCCCTGAGGAGGATGCGATGGAAATATTCAATGATCCTTCAATGCTGATGGCATATATGGACGAGGATTTCATGGCAGCTCTCGGTGCTCTCGGTCAGGAGAAGGTATGTATATCCCCTGATGGAGACGGTATGTCCGACAGTGCCGGCGTAATGCTGAGTCTTCTGAGACCGGCTCATCTTTCGGGCATTAAGCTCTACAACAGCAAGAACGAACTTGTCAGCGAAACAGAGGGAGCATGGGTACAGCCTCATACACCGTTTGCTGTCGGCATAGATGATGATATCAGTACTCTTCCGGAAGGAGAGTATAAAGGCGTAGTCGAGGGATATGTATGGTATGACGGTGCAGATCAGAAGCCTCAGAGCATCGACTTCCCGTTAGTGATAGACAAGACCGCTCCTGTGCTTGATATAAAGGCAAGAGAGGAGAAAGGCCGGAAGCTCATCGATATCACTGCTTCCGATGATAATATCGACGCTGTATATGTCATGGGCAAGGGCAGCGGCGGAGTTGCCGGTGAGTATTCTTCCGGTGATGAGCCTCTCATGGAGCTCTACGGAGCTATGGCAGCCGTTCCTTCTCTTCTCGCCTGTGATGGCGATCCCGAGAACAAGGTAGTATCGGACAGCCTCATCATAGGCGCGCTCATGGGCACTGAGGATCAGATGATCTCAGGACAGATCGCAACCTATAACCACTCAGATATCATCCCCGCATACAGATACTGTGACGAGGACGGCAATATAAAGGTGACTTACGATGTGACCGATTTTGAGGATTATGTGGTATCCGCCGTTGACAGAGGCTTCAATGTCGCCGAGAAGAAGGCAGAGGACGATGCGCCTCCGGCTCTGAAGGCAGGTCTCTGGTGGGCCAAGGCACCCGAAGGCGATGTCTACTACAACTTCTGGGATGTCAATTCGGGCAATATCCGCTATCAGGACGGCAGCCGCGAAGCATCCTTCAACTGCACCACAGAAGGCGACAGGATCACAATGGAGATAATCGCTGATTCAGGATCCACAGAGCGTACCGGAACGATTGCCTTTACTGACAAGAACAGCGCTGCAGTGACATGGGATGACGGTTCTTCCGAGAACTGGACATTCGCAAGCTATTCCGGCTTTGCGTCATTCGATTTCAGCAGCACTCCCGAGATAAAGGAAATGGTTCTTGATCACCACAACGAGAAGAATGACAAGAAGGCAGCATCAGCAGAGGTTACCTACGGCGAGGACGGACTTGCAGAGGTAACGCTCCTTGATGAAGCAGGAAAGAGCGTTGCAGTATACACAGGCTTTGACAGATTCTCAAACACTGCGACCTCACCTGAAGGCGAGCAGGTGAAATTCGATTACCTCAGAAAGTGCATCTACAAGGTGAATATTGCCCCCGACGGTGACGATAATCACTACTTCGTAAGATACGACGGCGACGAGGCAGTCGTTATCTCTGTCGAGGACGGTAAGCTCCATGATTATACCGCAGAGTATACAGACGGTAACATGATACTCAACAAGGGCAAGGATGATGAGCTGACGCTCAGCGTAACAAGGTATTCCAACACCGATGCCATGGTGACATATCCCGACGGCAGACAGTATTTCCTGAGCTATAAATCCGATATAGATAGTGAGGACTTCAAGGTATATACCACATCCGAGCTTGAGAAAATGGCAGCAGACTACTGCGAGCGCATCAGAGGCGACCGTCCTGAGCTGGTATCTGCTTCCTTCCTTGAGGACGGCAGCTACCTGATGCAGTTCTCCGACGGACAGGGTGTTGCAGCTGATCCTCTGAACGCATGGTCAAACGATCAGGGCGGAAACTATTTCTTCCTCACAGAGCTCCCTGAGATTAATGATCTCTTTACTCCCGGACTCTGGACTTGCACCACAGAAGGAAAGATGATGTATTACAGCATCGACGGGAACGGCAATATCAAGGTCACCGATCCCGAGGACGGCACAGAGTCCGGAATGCAGTACAAGTGGGTTGGTGTAAAGGCAGTTGAGCTCACCACCTCAGGCGTGACCGAGAAGGCTATCGCAGCACCTCTCTCAGAGCAGGAGATGGCACTTGTAAGACCGGGCGAAGTTACAGATATGCTGAAATTCGTAAGGACAGAGTCCAGCGAAGGCACAGAGTTCTACTCGGACAAGGAACTCAAGGAGATGGCAGCAAAGGACCGCAGCGACAAGACCGGAGATTCTGCCATAGTAACAGAGGCAGTTGATTCCGGCGACGGCACTGTGACACTGAAGTTCTCTGACGGCTATGAGTATAAGGTCGACCGCTTCACAGGCACAGGCACGGATGCTGACGGCAACGAGGTAGACCTCCCGCAGACCGGAAACAACAATATCAGTTCTGCAGCAGCAGCAGCCGGGGCAGGCCTTATGGTGCTCCTCGGTTCAGCAGCAGTATTCTTCTCAGGCCTTCTCCGCAGAAGAAAAGAGAACGAATGAGCCGTAACGAAAAGCACGAAAAGCTGAGCAAGCTGCTGTTCTTCTCAGGAGTTGCGGCAATACTCATAGGTACAGGCATACTGACCTTCCTTTTCGGCCGCAAGCTCTGCCGTGATTACAGGCGCAACAAGCTCATGGAAACGAATGTGGTCATCGAGATACCGGAGCTTCGCATAAAGGCTCCGGTGCTCGAGGGCACGGGGCAGGACGTACTGTCAAAGGCAGCTGGACATTTCCCCGGCACAGGCACTCCGGGAGCAGGAAATTACTGTATAGCCGCTCACAGCAGCGCGATATACAAGGAGTATTTCAACGCTCTGAAGAACGCTGAGAAGGGCATGGAGCTACGGCTCTTTGATGTCAGCAAGAGGCAGTACACCTATCATATCACCGACACCTTCATCGTTGAGCCCAGCGAGACATGGGTGCTCGATGATGCAGGAGATACAAGGGTGACTCTCGTTACCTGCACCGATGACGGCACGCAGCGGCGGATAGTAGTCGCAAAGCCGTAAAACAGCATGAATAACGAGCCGCAGCGCTCCGGGCACTATGCCGGAACAGCTGCGGCTTTTCTTATCGTCCGGGACTGTTAATATATAAAATTAAATATGAAACCCTTGACAACAAAGTGCTGCTGTGATATAATAATAAAGCTGAGTTGTTCAGTATATATGTGCAGGTGTGGCGGAATCGGCAGACGCGCTAGCTTCAGGTGCTAGTCCTCGCAAGGGGGTATGGGTTCAAGTCCCTTCACCTGCACCATTTTTATGCTCCGGAGGTACCGGAGCTTTTTTGTTCACCGGCTGATAAGAAAACAGCAGCAGGATCGTTCCCGCTGCTGTTTGTTATATTCAAGAGCATCATTCCGCTGTATTTTGTCAGGCCTTTTTTGCTCAGCCGGCGGCAATTGCTGAGAACGTATGGAAAAATGATAATGTATTCCTCCGCCTTCCGTTACGTAATACCGGGTATTCTCAGTGATATGAAAGATACCGGTATCCATGCTGCAATGTGAACAGAAAATGCATATTTTATGACAGACGATTGTCATATTATTACAAAACCGAACAACGATTGACACAGGTCTCTATATAATGTATAATAAGAAAAAACATGAAAGACGAGAAATTCTAATGAATGATAAGTATACTTCCCGGGATCTGCACCGGCCGCTGAACGATATAACCGCCTATGAAATGACGGAGAGTGAGTTCGTTGCGAATCTCGAGCATGATATAATGCCTCTCAGAGAATTCCTGATGTACTACAAATGTGCGATAATGGAGGTCGAGACCAAATTCAAGGTGCTCAACGAGCAGTTCTCACTCAACGGCGAATCGAATCCCATAGAGTTCATCCAGTCACGCATCAAGAGCTTCGGCAGTCTCTTCCGAAAGGTGCAGTCAAAGGGCATCCCACGCGACCTTGCTTCCATAAGCGAGAATATCCATGACATAGCCGGAGTGAGAGTGGTATGCTCCTTCGTTCAGAACATCTACCACCTTGCCGACTGCTTCCTCGCACAGGACGACATAACCCTGATAGAGCGCAAGGACTATATCGCCGAGCCCAAGGAGAACGGCTACCGCAGTCTCCACCTCATCATCGAGGTGCCCATATTCCTTGAAGATGAAAAGAAGCCCGTCAAGGTGGAGGTGCAGCTCCGCACTATCGCTATGGACTTCTGGGCGAGCCTTGAACACAAGCTGAGATACAAGAAGCAGCTCTCTCCGGAGCTTCTGGCTCTGCTTTCAAGCGAGATGAAGAGCTGCGCCGACGAAAGCGCCGAATGGGACAGGCGTATGCAGGATATCAAGAACACCATAGAAAAAGAGGAGTGACATAAATGAAACGCATCACAGCTGCTCTCCTGTCGCTTGTACTGCTTTCCTCTTGTGCAGCACAGTCCACAGGAAATACCACACCGCCAGAACCGACCATGGCGCCCGTTGACATCGACGTATCAGATGTGGAGCTGCCGGAGGACGGGATAATATGCCTTATACGCCACGTGAACTGGGCGGAGGGCTATCAGGACTACGGCTCCTTTATATGCGTAGACGGAAAGGTCTTCACCTTTGATTTTTCGACTCACAACTATGGTTCGGACGAAGATGACGAGTATGCTGACGATCTGTTCGGAAAGCTCGATCTGATAAGGCACAACGCAGAGCCGGATACTGTCCTTGAGCCGGAGCGTATCAGGGCGATCTACTCTGAGGGGCTTAAGATAGATGCGGGTAAGAAATTCAGTAGGGAACAGGCAGCCTTCGATGCAGGAAGCAGTACAGTGACCTTCTGCGATCCTGTAAGCGGAGATCAGGTCGTTCTTTCTGAATACGGCGACTATGAAGGTGCCCTTGACAACAGGCACGCTGAGAGGATCAGGGAGCTTATTGAGAACATACTGCCCTGGTATACCGAAAGAACGAAGCTCTGTACTGTGGGCACGGTCCCTTCGGATCACGGGATATGTCAGCCCGCCTCCTTTGAGGGAAACTATCTGCTGCTGAACAGTGAGCAGCTCAGAGATATGGCAGAGAAAAGCGGCTGCCCGGTGGATGGCATCCTCAGGCAATACGGTGACACAGTGGCAAATTCGTCTTTCTTTGCAGTCATCAGGAACTATGCCAAGGGCGACAATGTGCCGGTACCGCGTGGCATAATCAGCGGCAGAGAAAAGATAGGCTTTGCTTACGACGGCGAAGAGACCATGACTGAGGACGGCTGCTTCTGGGCAGTATTTGCCTTCAACAACATCAATGATGTGATGCTGCCGGATCTCTGCGATTTCTCCGGAAAACCGTGGACAGTGCCGGAGGAGCATGACGTGAACTCCGATCCTCTCTTCTTTTCTGGTTATTCGGAACAGCTTGACAGCAAGAAATGCGAAAAGCTGCGTCAGGAGTACGGGATAGGCTGGTACGAAGGCATACAGCTCAGTACTCAGGAGGAGTATGATGATTTCGTCTCCTTCTGTGACAGCATAGGCCTTAACGGAGAAAGCTCCGTTAGCGATATCTTTTCCTCCTCGGGAACACCTGATCTCTCAAAGGGATCGCTATTCGTGAAGGTCGCTTACACGGACGCTGACACAGAAATGAGACTCGGAAGAGTGCTTATATCAGACAATGCAGTATTTCTTGGCGATGTTCTCAATGCCATGTCATCATCACGTATCAAGGTGTGGAAGGACTATCTTTCCTATGCCTTCATCCCTGACAGTTATATCACGGATAATATGAATGTTCGATGAAAAAGAGCCCGGGGCGTCCGCTTGGAACGCCTCCGGGCTCTTATATCGTTAAGATCTTTTCAGCAGCTTCTTTCCCATTTGCAGGAGGGGTTCGTAATTGAGGAATACGATGGCTGCGGTCAGCATTATGTTGATAGTCACATATCCCGTGGGACGGAATACCGATGCCAGGCACATACCGCCGAGGAGGGAGAAGTTTATCAGATGCTGCTTCAGGTCAAAGGTGAAGTGTATGTAGTAGCGTGAGTCGATGATACGAAGCCAAAAGCAGGCAAGATAGCTGAAGAGGGTGGTGAAGGCCGCGCCCTGAATGCCCCATTCCGGTATGATGATGATGTTCATGATGATGTTGATAACTGCGACTGCCAGCAGGCTGAAAAAGGCATTCTTCGACTGCTTTGTGGCCGTGTAGATGCTCGCCAGGAAGAGGTCGAGACAGGTGAAGAGTGCGGCGGCGATGAGCAGGGGAGTGTACTTGTAGGCCTCTGCATACTCGGGATACTGCGAGCAGTTATTGAGTATGGAGGATATGGGCTTTGCAAGAAGTATCAGTCCTGCCGAGCCGACGAAGAGCACCGACTCATAGGCCTTGTATACATTCCCGTAGAAGCTCTCCCTGTCTGCCGATTCGTTCTCGAGTATCGCCGACATATTCCATGACTGATAGATTATGGTCGAGAGCATGGAAAGGAGGTTCGGTATCTTGGTGGCGGCATAGTAGAGACCGGCAGGTCCTTCTCCGAGAGCGGCTCTGTCGCTTGTGAGATTGCTGATGAAGAGCTGATCTGAGAAGCCGGTGAAGGTCCAGATTATGGTCGTAGGTATGAGCGGCACGGTGAAGCGCAGCATACTCAGCCCGAGACGGCGGCTGTAAAATGAAAGGTCGTAGTATCTTCTCAGCCCTGCCGTTATGAAGAGGAATGCGGCCGAGCAGCTGTCTGAGAGTATGCTCGATATCATGAAGCCCCTTACTCCGAGCCCCAGCTTTGATATGAATATGACATTGAATACGAAGAGCGTCAGCGTGCAGAGGATACCGTCGAGGGAGAAAAGCGTCACCATTTCCCTTGCCCTGACGAACTGCGAGCATATTGACCTGAGACAGGAGGCGATGATGTACAGCATCAGGAGTATGACATATCCCTTCATCTGCCTGAAAAATGGTATGAAACGCAGAAACGGCACGATGACGGTCAGGGCGCAGAGACCTACGCCTGCAATGGTGGAGGCAGTGGTGAATACCTGCTTCTTGTCGTATTTCTTGTCAAGACCGTAGCGTATTATCGCCTCTGTCATCGAGAAGATGAATACGGGGATGAGGAAGAGCGCAGTGTTCTCAAGGAGGGATTTGGTATACAGGTCCTCCGGGCTGATGTGCTTCGTGTAGAGGTTGTTCATCAGGACAGAGATTATCTTTGAACCGAATGAACCGACAGTGAAGATCATTGTATTCAAAGCGAGCTGCTTGTATTTGTTCATCGTATTTCTCCTGTTGGTACAAAGTTGTATGCGAACATTATAACACATCACCGGACGTTTGTCAAAAAAAGAAAGAAAAGCCCTATATTTGACAAAAAACGCCTTATGTGATATAATAATCAATATTTATTGTGAAGAGGTAGTGACATATGAAAGAACACCCGCAGCTCATCGTCATGCTGACACATGACGACATGACAGTACCGGATGCAGCAGAAGTCTTTGAAGGATGCAGGAATTCCAAAGCCGGTTATTTCGGATTCAAGGAGGAGCCTCTGCCGCCTGCCGATATGAAGAAGCTGTTTTCTGAGATACGTGATGCCGGAAAGAAGACAGTGCTCGAGGTCGTGGCATACACCGAGGAGGAAGGCATCAGGGGAGCAAGGCTTGCTGCCGACTGCGGCTGTGATATCCTCATGGGAACGATGTATTTCGATTCGGTGCTGGATATATGCAGAAGCAGCGATATGAAATATATGCCGTATGTTGGCCGGATAACCGGACGCCCGTCCGTACTCGGCGGCACTCCTGAGGAGATGATAGCTCAGGCAAGGGAGTGCATAGAAAAGGGCGCTTATGGTATAGACCTTCTCGGCTACCGCTATACAGGCGATGCGGCTGAGCTAAACCGAAGATTCGTTGCTGAGACAGGTGCTCCGGTCTGCCTTGCGGGAAGCGTCAACAGCATTCAGAGACTCGATGAGGTGAAAGCAGCCTCACCGTGGGCATTCACTATCGGCAGCGCATTCTTTGACAATGTATTCGGCGGAACTGTATGTGAGCAGATCGACCGGGTATGTGAGTATATGAGCCGGCCGTAATGATGATAGACAGACTGCTGAAAAAATACTATCCGTGGGAGTACGCAGACAGCGTCTTCGATATCGACTACAGTGCCCTTGCAGCAGAGGGATATAAAGCTGTCATCTTTGATATCGACAATACCCTTGTTCATCACGGCGACGATTCCACACCGGAGGTGGACAGGCTCTTTGAGGAGATACACTCCGCCGGACTGAAAACGCTCCTCCTGACCAACAATGACGAGGAGCGTGTACAGCGCTTCATCAGGAATATAGATACCCTCTATGTCTGCGATGCGGATAAGCCGGATACAGCCGGCTACTTCAAGGCTCTTGAGCTTCTCGGTGTATCCGCTGAGGAGGCGGTATGCGCCGGAGACCAGATATTCACGGACGTGCTCGGCGCCAACCGTGCGGGCATACCCTCAATGCTGATACACTATGTGTACATACCCGGAGTAACAAAGATAGGAAAAAAGAGATATATTGAAAAGCTGATAATGCGGTTCTGGCGGAGAAGCAGAAAATACAGCCACCGTCTCGGAAGCATCATCAAAAAGGAGATATAAAATGTTCTGGAACAAAGACAAGCTGTTTTGTGACATAAATCCCACCTGCTATGCCATATCGGAGCAGAAGGAGATAATCCGCAGGCATATAAAGAATATGCTCAGCAAGGAGACCATCGCAAGGAACCATCAGAAAAACAGGCTCCCTGTGCTGGTGGATGAGCAGAGCTCGCACCTAATTAAGCGCGGCAAGGGCATTGACATAAGGCTTCAGGAGAACAAGGCCGTAAATATCCGGCTTGCCTGCGAAAAGCTCAACGGCATAGTGATACATCCCGGCGAGGAGTTCTCCTTCTGGCTAACTGTCGGCAAGACCACGCGCCGCAAGGGCTATAAGGACGGCAGAGTCATTGTGGGCGACAAGCTGCGTCCGGGCATAGGCGGAGGCCTCTGCAACCTCAGCAATACCATACACCGCCTTATACTCCACAGTCCTCTCACGGTCACCGAATTCCACAGTCATTCCGATGCCCTCGCACCGGATGAGGGTAAGAGAGTGCCCTTCAGCTCCGGCACCTCCGTGAGCTATAACTACATAGACTACCGCTTCCGCAACGATACAGAGCAGGATTTCCAGCTCATGCTCTGGTGCGACGAGGATAACCTTCACGGCGAGCTGCGCTGTCAGAAGGAGCTCCCCGACCGCTATGAGCTCTCCGAGGAGGGGCATCATTTCGCGAAGGAAGGGGACAAGTTCTACCGCATCTCGAAGATATACAAGAACACCATAGACAAGGCTACCGGAGAGATAAAGGACAAGCAGCTCGTGCTTGACAACCACTCCGAGGTAATGTTCGATTATGACCTTATCCCTAAGGAACAGATAACTGTATAAACGAAGAAAACTGCCGCAGATACGGCAGTTTTTTGTTTCAAGGCTGCAAGAATGCAATGTTTCTGAGAAACTGTAATGTTGCAACCTTCACTGTGTTAAAGTGATGTACTGTGATATTGATGATATTTCCGTGACGGTATGTAACAAAAGAAACACCGCAGAGCAGCAGATATACTTATGCCAGCCGTGCGATAGCTCTCTTCAGCCTGCTGGTCTGAGAAAAGCAAAAGCTGACAGGAAGGGGATAAGGGGCAAGGAAGGGGGAGTCCAGAGGGGGGAAAACTGGGGAAGGGGGAGGGTGTCAGCTTTTACTGCGGTTTTCTTTCCTTCCCCCAACTCCCCTGGTTTCCCCCTCTGGCATCACGGTACAAGTTGGAATTATCAAAAAATGAGGGATAGGAAATTATATCCGGTCTGCGGGCGCACGGAATGCGCCCCTACTGTCTGTTTATCGTTACATAACGGTTGTTTGCCAAAGAGGAACATCTCCGGGGGAAGAGAGAGCCGGCTATCGCACGGGATGATCCTTGAAGAAAGGTAGGGTATTCCAAAGACAACGCTCTGATCCGGGGAAGTGTTCCTGACAAGCGGCATATTAAGACTTGCGCTCCTGGACACATAATAACACTTTAGCAGATTGAAGGTTGCAAGATTGCAAGTTCTTAGAAACTTTGCAGCCTTGCAATCTTGCCTTGTCTCTGCGGACACAAAAAAGCCGTTACAGAACGATCTCTGTAACGGTTTCAATAACGCGGATTGAGAGATTTGAACTCTCGCGCCGGTTTCCCGACCTACTCCCTTAGCAGGGGAGCCCCTTCACCACTTGGGTAAATCCGCAAAAATATGGCGGAGAGGGTGGGATTCGAACCCACGTGCCCGTGAAGGCAAACGGTTTTCAAGACCGCCTCGTTATGACCGCTTCGATACCTCTCCATTATTATGTGCTGTGTCTTCGACTCAACTCAGCTTTTATATTATACCACAAGGCGGGGGTGATGTCAAGAAAACCATAAGACAATAAACTTTCAACAATTTTGTTCAATATGCCAGATATAGATGTTGAATAATGTACAGAGCAGAATAAAAGTAAAAATAATAAAATAATTACCGTTTTCTGCTGATTTTAGTGTTTACCCCTTTACAGAATCGCTTTTTTAGTGTAAAATAGACATAGTATTAATTAGGAGAGGTGCACTATGGAACCTAAATACAAAAGAATCTTAGTCAAGATCAGCGGCGAGGCTCTTGCCGGTGACAACGAGACCGGACTCAATTTTGATGTTATCACTGATATCTGCTCCAGCCTCAAGAGATGCGTCGAAGCCGGCGTACAGGTAGCAGTCGTTGTAGGCGGCGGCAACTTCTGGAGAGGCAGATCAAGCGGTAATATGGACAGGACACGCGCAGACCATATCGGTATGCTCGCAACTGCCATGAATGCCCTTGCAGTAGCAGACGTCCTTGAGCACATGGGGCTCGACGTCAGGGTGCAGACAGCCATAACCATGCGTCAGGTAGCTGAGCCCTATCTCCGCAACAAGGCAGTATCCCACCTCAACAAGGGCAGGGTAGTGATCTTCGGATGCGGAACAGGAAACCCCTTCTTCTCAACTGATACAGCCGCAGCTCTCAGAGCTGCCGAGATACAGGCTGACGTACTGCTGAAGGCAACACTTGTTGACGGTGTTTACGACAAGGATCCCCACAAGTATGACGATGCAGTAAAGTACGATACGCTCACCTTCACAGAGGTCATGGGACACGATCTCAAGGTAATGGACAGCAACGCTGCCGCACTCTGCCGTGACAACAAGATGAAGATGCTCGTATTCGATCTGAGCCGTCCCGACAATATCTACGACGCCGCAATGGGCGAGGATATCGGAACGCTCGTTTACGAAGCCTGAACAGATCAAAAGATACTGCCGATACGGCGCAGAAAGGAATGAATAACAATGAAAGACACTATCGCTGCAATGAAAGAAAAGATGAACAAGAGCCTCAATGCTCTTGCCAATGAGCTTGCTACTATCCGTGCAGGCAGAGCAAACCCTGCTGTACTTGACAAGATACAGGTAGACTACTGGGGAACACCCACACCTATCCAGCAGATGGCTGCTGTCTCTGTATCAGAGGGACGTATCCTCGTTATCTCTCCCTGGGAGAAGAACCAGCTGAAGAATATCGAGAAGGCTATCCAGGCATCGGATATCGGCATCAATCCTACAAATGACGGCTCCGTCATCCGTCTTGCCTTCCCCCAGCTCACTGAGGACCGCCGTAAGGAGCTCTGCAAGAGCGTAAAGAAGATCGGCGAGGAGAGCAAGGTAGCTGTACGTTCCATCAGACGTGACACTATCGAAAAGCTCAAGACAATGAAGAAGAACTCCGAGATCACAGAGGACGATCTCAAGGACGGCGAGAAGAAGATCCAGGATCAGACAGACAAGTTCTGCGCTGAGGTGGATAAGCTCGTTGCCGACAAGGAAAAGGAGATAATGACGGTATAAGCTATGGCACTTTTCGGAAAAAAAGACAATAAGGAAGCGGCTAAGAGCATAAGCGAGCTCACCAACTTCCCGCAGCACGTCGGCTTCATCATGGACGGCAACGGCAGATGGGCAAAGAAGAGGGGACTTCCCCGTACCTTCGGCCACCGTGAGGGCGCAAAGAACTTCCGTAAGATAGTCCGCTACTGCAAGGATATCGGTCTGAAGCATATCTCCTTCTATGCCTTCTCGACAGAGAACTGGCAGCGTCCGAAGGAGGAGGTCGATACCATTATGGGACTTTTCAGCGATTACCTGGACGATGTACAGGAGCTCCTGACTGAGAAGACACGTATGGTATTCCTCGGCGACAAGGCAATATTCCCTGATTATATCCGTGCCAAGATGGAAAAGGTCGAGGCTGAGACAGCCTGCTACAGTGATATGATACTCATGCTTGCCGTGAACTACGGCGGCAGGGATGAGATAGCTCATTCCGCACGCATACTCGCTCAGCAGGTGAAGGAGGGAAAGCTCTCTCCGGAGGATATCACAGAGGATTCCATATCTGAGCATCTGTATACAGCAGGCTACCCGGACGTTGACCTTGTTATCCGTCCAAGCGGCGAACTGCGTCTTTCCAACTTCCTTATCTGGCAGTGTGCATACGCAGAATACTATTTCACTGATATACTCTGGCCCGACTTCTCTCCTGAGGAGCTCGACAAGGCCCTTATAGACTTTGACAGCAGGCACCGCCGCTTCGGAGGTGTGTGATGCGTACACGTATCATATCTGCCGCTGTCGGTATCGTTATACTCTTAGCGGTGCTCTTCATGCACAGCACTGTCGTACTTCCCGTCGCAGTATCGGCCATATCGGCCATGATGCTGTTCGAGCTGCTCAGAGCCGTGAAGCTCGATTCACACAAGGCTCTCCTTGCGGCAGTTGAGATATGCGGCATAGCTGTACCGATGCTGTATTCCGTATACTTCGTCAGGGATGAAGCCCTGAACGTACAGAAACCGTCTGTTTTCACACCGGCGGCTATACTTGCCGTTACGCTCCTGTGTACCTTTGCCGTATTCTTCGTATGGCTCAGGAAGCATAAGGATATACGCTGCGAGCAGGCATTCTTTGCCCTTGCGGTGATGATAATGGTTCCGCAGTCCATGTCGACTGCCATACTCCTTGACCGCCGCTCAGGCCTTTTCTACCTGATAATGGCTCTCTGCGGAGCGTGGATAGCCGATACAGGCGCATACTTTACCGGCGTGACCATAGGAAAGCATAAGCTCTGTCCCGAGATAAGCCCCAAGAAGACCATAGAAGGCTTCATCGGCGGCATAGTGACCACAGGGATCGTGTACTCCGTTGCCTTCTGTATACACAGCGGCTTTGAGGTGTCACGTGTGCTGTTCGCATTCATCCTCGGTGGAGTCTGTGCAGTCATCGGAACACTTGGCGATCTTTCCGCATCGATGATAAAGCGTCAGGTGGGTATAAAGGATTACGGCAATATCATGCCCGGACACGGCGGCATCATGGATCGCTTTGACAGCGTTCTTTTCGTGCTGCCTGTATTCTACGCCTTTGTAGTCCTTGCACACGGACTTCTGGCTGACAGGATACAGTTTTAAAATCGACCTGATATTTCATGAAAGGGCTAAACGTGACATACGGGTAGTCCCTTTCGCATTTTATCAGGCTTTTGTTCATAATATCACTTAGGGGGATAATAATATGAGTAAAAAGGTTTCTATACTGGGAAGCACCGGTTCTATCGGAACTCAGTCACTGGAGGTCTGCGAAAAACACGGCTTTGAGATAGTTGCTCTTGCCGCTCACAGCAGCGTACAGCTCCTTGAGGAACAGGTAAGGAAATTCCGCCCGAAGTACGTCGGTATATACAGCGAGGAGAAGTACGCCGACCTGAAGCAGCGCCTTGCGGATACTGATACCGAGGTGCTCTGCGGTATGGAGGGACTCTGTAAGATAGCTGCCCTTGAGGAGAACGATATCGTTCTCAATTCCGTAGTCGGCATGGTGGGACTCCTGCCCACACTCACTGCAATAAAGGCCGGCAAGGACGTTGCCCTCGCCAACAAGGAGACACTTGTGGCAGGCGGCGAGCTGGTAATGTCACTTGCGGCAGAGAAGGGCGTGAAGATATACCCTATCGACAGCGAGCATTCGGCTATATTCCAGTGCCTTCAGGGCAACAAGCGTGAACAGCTCAGCAGGATACTGCTCACAGCCTCCGGCGGCCCCTTCTTCGGCTGGAGCTACGACCAGCTCAGAACAGTCACCAAGGCTCAGGCACTCAAGCATCCCAACTGGGATATGGGCGCCAAGATAACCATAGACTCCGCGACACTTATGAACAAGGGCCTTGAATTCATCGAGGCAAGGTGGCTCTTCGACCTCCGCCCCGACCAGATAGAGATAATCGTCCACCGTCAGAGCGTTATCCATTCCGCAGTCGAGTACAATGACTTCTCAGTCATCGCCCAGCTCGGTGTACCGGATATGAAGATACCGATACAGTATGCCCTGCTATATCCGGACAGGTTCGAGTGCCCGACAAGGCGCCTCTCGCTGACGGACTACGGCACTCTCACCTTTGCAAAGCCCGATATCGAGACCTTCAAGTGTCTCGGTACAGCGATAAAGGCCATAACTCTCGGAGGAGCATACCCCTGTCTTGTTAATTCCGCGAACGAGGAGGCAGTACGCGCCTTCCTCAATGATGAGATACAGTTCATCGATATCGGTGAGATAGTATCGTCAGTGCCCGGCCATTTCGCCCCTTCGGAGATACGATCCTACGAGGACGTTATGGAAGCTGACAGACTTGCGAGAGAGTATGTCAGGGAGCATATTTCCGGCTGAGAGCCGCCAGAAAGGATAAATATATGGGAATCATCATAGCATTGCTCGTATTCGGCATAATAGTCACAGTTCACGAATTCGGCCACTTTATCTGTGCCAAGCTGAGCGGTATCAAGGTCAATGAATTTGCCGTAGGCATGGGACCGAAGCTCCTGAGCAGAAAGAAGGGCGAGACAGCATACAGCCTGAGGCTTCTGCCCGTCGGCGGCTTCTGCGCGATGGAGGGCGAGGATCTCACAACCTCCGATCCCCGCAGCTTCCGCAACGCGAAGCTGTGGAAGAGGATGATAGTCCTGGTTGCCGGAGCAGCCATGAACTTCGTTCTCGGCATCGTGCTGCTGATATTCCTCAGCCTGATGTTCGACGAGATACCCACAACGCAGATACTTGGCTTTGCGGGGACAAAGAACGATGACGGCTCCATAACCTACTATGCCCAGAGTTACAAGGACGGCCTCATGAAGAACGATATCATCGTTGAGATAGACGGAACGGCTGTATACAGTATCCTCGACCTCAACTACTGTCTCGAGACAGGCAAGAGCGATACCCATAAGGTGGTCGTTGTCCGCGACGGAAAACGCACCGACCTGGGGGATATCACCTTCCATAACGAGGAGACGGGAAAGTATACTGATTTCGGCCTTATCACTCTGAAAAAGACGCCGGTGAGCGTATTGAGGTGTTCCGGTCAGATATTCCGGTCAATGGGACATATCATACTTCTCCAGCTGAAACAGATAATATCCGGCAAGGCCAGCAGCGAAGCGGTATCCGGACCTGTGGGCGTAGTCACTGCTATCAGTGAGACAACCGAGCAGTCGGCTGACCTTTATGAGGCTGTCTTCCAGCTTCTCTATATGGCCTCCCTCATAACTATCAACCTGGGTATATTCAACCTGCTTCCCATCCCCGGACTTGACGGCGGAAGACTTCTCTTCTGCCTTATCGAGCTTGTACGCCGCAAGCCCGTAAAGCCGGAGCATGAGGGATATGTCCACCTTGCAGGCATGGTGCTGCTGATCGGTATTATGATCTTTGCCACCTATCACGATATAGTACGACTGATAACAGGAGGATAAGATGCTTGATGTTTGTCTTCTTGGAACTTCCGGTATGATGCCGCTCAAGAACAGGTTCCTTACAAGTCTTTATACAGAATACCAGGGAAGCGGCTTCCTTATCGACTGCGGAGAGGGAACACAGGTCGCTATGTCCTACCATGGACTCAAGATGAGCCGCATAACGTATATACTCATAACCCACGCACACGCCGACCATATCTCCGGTCTCCCCGGACTGCTCCTCTCCATAGGCAACAACGGCAGGACAGCGCCTGTGACCATTGTCTATCCGGTAAGTGCAGAATACTGTATCAAGGCTCTGCTCACAGTCTGCGGAGAGCTCCCCTATGAGGTGGTGCTGCATCCTGCCAGTGATACTGAGCCGGAGGCATTCAATGCCGTAGATATCAGCCCTGACCTCAGGATAAGGAGCATACCTGTGTCACATACTGTTCCGTGCGTCGGATACAGTGTGCTGCTCAACAGGCGGCCTGTATTCATACCAGAGAAGGCCAGGGCACTCAGAGTGCCTGTCGAGATGTGGAAGGCACTTCATTCCGGTGAGCCGGTAACCCTTGAGAACGGAACTGTCGTGACGGCTGAGCAGGTCGTAGGGCAGCCCCGCAAGCCGCTGAAGCTCACCTACGTGACCGATTCCCTCCCGATAAAAGAGATAGCTGTCATGGCGACGGACTCAGACCTGTTCGTCTGCGAGGGTATGTACGGAGATACATCCAAGAAAAAGTCAATGAACGAAAAGGGGCATATGCTGATGCAGGATGCCTGCAGACTTGCAGTGGCAGCAGGGGTGAAGCGCCTGTGGCTGACGCATTTCAGCCCAGCGGTCAAGGAGCCGCAGATATATGCTGACGAACTGAGAAAGCTGTTCCGTTCTGTGGTCGTCCCGGAGGACGGTATCAAGACACAGCTCAAATGATAAAAGTGTAAAGGAAGTACGATAATATGAGAAATGTCAGACCTGTAAAAGTCGGGGACTGCGTCCTTGACGGAAAGCATATCTACATACAGTCAATGCTCAATGTCCGTTCGGACGATATAGAAGGCAGCGTAAAGCAGGCCGTCGAGCTCGAAAAGGCAGGCTGCGAGATAATCCGTGCAGCGATACCGGACAAGGATGCTGTACGCCTTATACCTGCTATCAAGGAAGCTGTAAGCATCCCTCTCGTTGCCGATATTCATTTCGATTACCGTCTTGCACTTGAAGCCGCAGCAGCCGGAGTTGACAAGATACGCATAAACCCTGGAAACATCGGCGGCATGGACAGGGTGAAGGCAGTCGTTGACGCCTGCCGTTCAAGGAATATCCCGATACGCATCGGAGTAAACTCCGGTTCTCTCGAAAAGGAGATACTGGCAAAGTACGGCTCACCGACACCCGAGGCCCTTGTAGAGAGCGCCATGGGACACGCTGCCCTGCTGGAGCGCTTTGATTTCAACGATATCGTCATTTCCATAAAGTCCTCCGATGTGGGACGCATGATAGCCTCCTACAGACTTGCTGCCGAGAAGTGCAGCTACCCCCTCCATCTTGGCGTTACCGAAGCAGGTACCGAGCGAATGGGACTTATCAAGTCCGCAGCAGGTATAGGCTCCCTTCTCCTTGACGGCATAGGTGAGACCATAAGAGTATCCCTGACTGATGATCCGATCAGGGAGATAGAGGCTGCAAAGGACATCCTCCGCTGCATAGGAAAGCGGGGCGGCGTAAGGCTCGTATCCTGCCCGACCTGCGGCAGGACGAGGATAGACCTCATCGGCACGGCCAAGAAGGTCGAGGCCGCTCTGAAGGACGTTGACAAGGATATCACAGTCGCCGTAATGGGCTGTATCGTAAACGGCCCCGGAGAGGCCCGTGAAGCGGATATAGGCATAGCCGGAGGAGACGGCTGTGCGATGATCTTCCGCAAGGACGGCACACAGCGAAAGATCAGGGAGGAGGACATAGTCACTGAGCTTCTCGCAGAGGTAGAAAAGCTCTGAGACTGAGGATATGGAAATAAGACTTGATGATTTTCTGAAGGAATTCGGCACCGAGCTGCCCGAGTCTGTCCGCAGCGGCATACTCTTCAGACTGACCTATTCGGAGAACTACCGCAATATCGGCTTTTTCGCACGGTTTGAGAGGATAGTGCCGGCGGCGGATCTGTTCGCATTCGAGCATACTGTAAAGGATGCCCTGAAGATCGACGGTATAAGACTCAATCCCCGCTATGACAGCGCCCTGTTCGGCATGGACTGTCTCGGTGAGCTCTCCGAGCTCCTTAAACGTGATGTGCCGGTGGTGAACGGCTTTCTTGCAGACGCCAGGTACACCATAGGCGAGAACAGCATGAATATAGAGCTCTGTCACGGCGGCAGGGAGATACTGGAAAAATGCTCCCTGACACGCAGCTTCTCGCAGCTGATTTACAATATGTTCGGCGTGAAGCTACGTATCACCCTTGACGGCGAGAATGAGGTCAGCCAGCAGGAATACGAACGCATGATGGAGGCAGTCGAGGCAGAGCTGCCCGACCACAGCAGTCAGCTCGCACCGGAGCCCTCGTCTGAGGATATGCGCCGCGAGGAGGCTGAGAAGCACGCACCCTCCGCCGCCATAGATCTCGGCTCCATGAATACCGAGTTCGACCACGACTCGGCTGAGGTAATCAAGGGCAGAGCTATACGACAGAAGCCTGATCCGATAGCCGAGGTCATCACAAGGCTCGGCGAGAAGGCAGTCATAGTCGGAGATGTATTCGCCTCCGAGGTCAAGGAGCTCAGGAACGAGAAAACTCTCGTCACCTTCAGCGTGACCGATTACAGCGGCTCCATGATGGTGAAGGTCTTCCTGAAAAACAGCGAGAGCGACCTCCTTGACAAGCTGAAGGGCATAAAGAAGGGCGTGACGCTCCTTCTCTCCGGCAAGGTGGACTATGACGACTATGCCCACGATTTTGCCATAGATCCTGTATCTGTCATAAAGGTGAAGCGCATCCCGAGAATGGACAACTATCCCGAAAAGCGCGTAGAGCTTCACTGTCATACCAATATGTCCGCAATGGACGCGGTAACCGATCCCGTCACTATCATAAAGCGTGCGGCAGAGTGGGGACATCCTGCTATCGCCATCACCGATCACGGCTGTGTACAGGCCTTCCCTGACTGTATGTACAATCAGCCCAAGGGACTGAAGATGATCTACGGCTGTGAGGCCTACGTGGTGAATGATATCGACCGTGATACCATACTGAAGGGCTCCGACAGCAGGAGCGTAAATGACGAGATAATCATTTTCGACGTTGAGACCACAGGCCTCAGCTATGAGAACGACCGTCTGACCGAGATAGGCGCTGTCCGTCTGAAAAACCTGCAGGTAGTCGATTCCTTCAATACCAAGGTAAATCCGGGTATGCACATACCCGAGCATATAACCGAGCTTACAGGCATCAGCGATGCTGATGTAAAGGATGCGCCGCCGGAGGACGAGGCGCTCAGGCTCTTCATGGAGTTCTGCGGAAAGGATCCTGTCCTTGCGGCTCATAATGCGACCTTTGATACCACCATGATAAACGGCGTCATAAAGCGCCACAATATCGACTTCCCCTACAAGTGGATAGATACGCTCATCATGTGCCAGATCATGCTTCCCGAGATAGGCCGCCACAAGCTCAACATCGTGGCCAAGACGCTCAAGCTCGGCAAGTTCGATCACCACCGTGCCTCCGACGATGCGTATATGCTTGCGAAGATATACATAGAGCTCGTCGGCCGCCTTGTATCAGACAAAGGACTTGAACGCCTCGACCAGCTCGATGAGCTTGCCGGAAAGATCGAGACCAGAAAGCTGAAAAGCTACCACCAGATTATACTTGTCCGCAATCAGGCCGGACTCAAGAACCTTTACAGGCTCGTCTCCATAAGCAACCTTGACTACTTCTACAAGAAACCGCTCATTCCGAAATCAGTGCTCATCGAGCACCGTGAGGGACTCATATTCGGAAGCGCCTGCGAAGCGGGAGAGCTGTTCCAGGCTGTCATAGCCAAAAAGCCGGAGGAGGAGCTGGAGCGGCTGGCGCGCTTCTACGACTATCTGGAGATTCAGCCGATATGCAACAACGAGTTCATGGTGCGCGAAGGCATAGCCTCGGGAGAAGAACAGCTCCGGGACTACAACCGACGCATAATAGAGCTGGGCGACCGTCTCGGCATTCCCGTATGCGCCACCTGTGACGTACACTTCCTCGATCCCAAGGATGCCATATACCGCAAGATCATCCTTGCGAGCATGGGCTTCAAGGACGCAGAGAATCAGGCGGCTCTCTACCTCCGCACCACTGATGAGATGCTGAAGGAATTTGTATACCTCGGCGAGGAGAAGGCAAAGGAGGTAGTCATCAACAATACCAACGCAATAGCGGATATGATAGAGGATGTGCGCCCCATACCGAGAGGCACCTTCACCCCGACCATCGAGGGCGCTGAGGAGGAGCTGACACGCATCACCCACGACAAGGCGCATGAGATATACGGCGATCCTCTCCCGGAGATCGTGGAGAAGCGCCTTGACAGAGAGCTTTCCTCCATCATCAAGCACGGCTTCTCAGTGCTCTACATCATCGCACAGAAGCTGGTATGGAACAGTGTCGAGAACGGCTATCTCGTAGGCTCGAGAGGCTCCGTAGGCTCCTCGTTCGTTGCCTCCATGGCGGGAATATCCGAGGTAAATCCTCTCCCGCCCCACTATATATGCCCGAATCCGGAATGCAAGTACAGTGAGTTCCTGCTCGACGGAAAATACGGCTCCGGCTTTGACCTTCCGCAGAAGAACTGTCCAAAGTGCGGCAGTGATATGATACGCGAGGGACATGATATCCCCTTCGAGACCTTCCTCGGATTCGACGGAGACAAGGCTCCTGATATCGACCTTAACTTCTCCGGTGAGTACCAGTTCTGGGCTCACAGATATACCGAGAAGCTCTTCGGCAAGGCCAACGTGTTCAAGGCCGGTACCATATCCGCCGTTGCGGAAAAGACGGCCTACGGCTACGTAAAGAAATACTGCGAGGATAAGGGCATCACCTTCAACAATTCCGAGATGAACCGTCTCGCAGCAGGATGTACCGGCATTAAGAGGACCACCGGACAGCACCCCGGCGGAATGGTTGTTGTTCCGTCGGACTTCGAGGTGTACGACTTCACCCCCGTACAGCACCCCGCCGATTCGGAGGACTCCGAGGTCATAACCACCCACTTCGACTTCAACTCCCTCCATGATACGATACTCAAGCTCGATGAGCTCGGTCACGTTGTACCGACGCTCTACAAGCATCTTGAGGATCTTACAGGCATGAAGATAAAGGACGTCCCGACCACGGATCCTGACGTAATTAAGATGTGTACCGACTGCTCCGTGCTCGGTGTCACACCTGAGGAGATATTCTGTCAGACCGGAAGTCTCGGCATCCCCGAAATGGGTACAAACTTCACCATAGGTATGCTGCTTGACGCAAAGCCCACAAAGTTCAGCGACTTCCTCCAGATCTCCGGCCTTTCACACGGTACGGACGTATGGCTCGGAAACGCCAAGGATCTCATCGCCGACGGCACCTGCACCATATCCGAGGTTATCGGAACGCGTGACTCTATCATGACCTATCTGCTCTACAAGGGCGTTCAGCCGAAAATGGCGTTCAAGATCATGGAGTGGACACGTAAGGGCAAGGCTCCCAAGGAATTCACGGAGGAGATAATCAATATGCTCCGTGAGCATAACGTTCCCGAGTGGTACATCCAGAGCTGTCTGAAGATCAAGTATATGTTCCCGAAGGCACACGCCGCCGCCTACGTTATCGCAGCTATCAAGCTCGGCTGGTTCAAGCTCTACAAGCCCCTCGAATACTACTCCACCTACTTCTCTGTAAGAGGTGAGGACTTTGACGCAGAGCTTGCCGTAAAGGGCAAGGAGGCTGTCCGCGACAGGCTCCGTGAGCTCAGCGCGCTCGGCAACAACAGGAGCAAGAAGGAAAACGACCTCTACGATATACTTCTCATCACCAACGAGATGCTCTCGAGAGGCTACGAGTTCCTGCCCATCAATATATTCAAGTCCCACGCAGTTGACTACCTGCTGGAGGACGGAAAACTCAGGATACCCTTTGCCGCCATGTCAGGAGTCGGTGAAAACGCCGCAAAGGGACTGTATGAGGCTGCACAGAAGGGTGGCTTCATCTCAGTCGAGGAATTCCAGGAACAGAGCGGCGCATCAAAAACGACAATAGATGTGTTGAAAAGCATAGGAGCCTTTGGCGACTTGCCCGAATCTTCACAGCTGTCATTCTTCTGACTTGACTTTTTCGTGGTGATATGTTATCATATTATCATGTTAGCAGACTAAAGTATTTTAACGCTCCCACAGGAGCCGTATACAGGAAGGACGGTCAATATGAAATACTACGACCTTATCACTCCCGAAGGAACAAAGGATCTTCTTTTCGGAGAGTGTGTCTCAAGACGAAAGATAGAAACCACGCTGATGGAGACCTTCCGCAGCAGGGGCTACAAGGAGGTCATCACTCCCGGGCTGGAATTCTATGATGTATTCAATCTTAATTCCCCCTACTTCCCGCAGGAGAATATGTATAAGCTCACCGATGCCAAGGGCAGACTGCTCGTTATGCGTCCGGATTCGACCATGCCTATCGCACGAGTAGTCGCAACAAGGCTCCGTGATGCCGCTCTTCCGCTGAAGCTGTGCTACTGCCAGACTGTTTACCGCACAGAGCCGGCTCTCAAGGGCCGCAGCGACGAGACAGCACAGGCCGGCATAGAGCTCATCGGCTCGGATCTCAGGATAGCAGATCTTGAGGTCATCTCAACAGCCATTGATTCTCTCAAGGCGCTCAGCATGGAGTTCTCCCTCGAGCTCGGACATATAGGTATATTCAAGTCACTTGTGAGCCAGCTTGAGGCTACTCCCAAGGAGAAGGAGCGTATCCGCCGCCTCATCGAGAACAAGAACTTCCCGGCACTCAACGATATGCTGGATACATTCGGTTCTTCACCCGTCATTACTGCTCTGAAGAAGCTCCCGTCACTCTTTGGCGGCGAGGAGGTCTTCGAGAAGGCTGAGGCACTGATACCCGACGAGACCGCACTTGCTCTCCTTGAGGAGCTCCACGGCATCTATACGGCAGCCTGTGAGCTCTGCGGCAGCGACGGCAAGATAACAGTCGATCTCGGCCTTGTAAACAAGACCGATTACTACACAGGACTCATCATCAAGGGTTATTTACAGGGACACGGCGAAGAGGTCATCTCCGGCGGCCGGTACGACAAGCTCCTTTCGGAGTTCGGCTGTGATGTTCCTGCGGTAGGCTTTGCAGTATACATCAACGCTATCCAGAAGGTGCATGAGAAGAACGGCATCCTTCCCGCAGAGGAATCAGCCGACGTTCTCGTGTACGCAGAGGAGGGCTTCGAGGTAGAAGGCCTGAAGAAGGCGGAGGAGCTGCGTGATCAGGGCCTCAGAGTTGAAATGGCACTTATGAGCGATCCGGAGTCCGCAAAGGAATACGCAATCGAAAGAAAGATCGCACGCATAGCAGTTGTTAACGCAGAAAGCGAGGAGGCAGAATAATGGAAAGACCTATCAGGATAGCTCTTACGAAGGGCAGACTTGAAAAGGATACGGTAGGGCTGTTTGAGAGCCTCGGATTCGACTGTACAGCAGTACGCGACAAGGGCAGGAAGCTCATTCTCCCAATACCGGACGGAAATATGGAGGTAGTCCTCGCCAAGGCAAATGACGTTATAACCTACGTTGAGCACGGCGTATGCGACCTCGGCGTAGTCGGCAAGGATACTATCATGGAGATGCGCGGCAAGTTCTTTGAAATGGTGGACTTAGGCTTCGGCCGCTGCAAGTTCGCTCTCGCTGCAAAGAAGGGCACCGATTTCTACAGCGGCTACGGCATCAAGACCATAGCTACGAAGTACCCGAACGTAGCACGCACCTTCTTTGAGAAGAAGGGCATGGATACGGAGATCATCAAGATCGAGGGCAGCGTTGAGCTCGCACCTCTCCTTGAGCTTGCTGACGGTATCGTTGATATCGTGGAGACAGGAACTACCCTGAAGGAGAACGGCCTTGAGGTCATCGAGGACGTTGCACCTATCTCCGCAAGACTCATCGCCAACACAGTAAGCCTGAAAATGCGTCAGGAAGAGATCGAAAGACTTATTAACATGATAGAGGAGAAGCTGAAATGAAAAAGATAATCGCAGACGGAAAGGCTGAGAATGCTTACCTTGCCGAGCTCAGCAAAAGAGCTGGTGAAACGAACAGGAAGGTAACTGAGACAGTCTCCGAGATAATAGAAAACGTAAGAGAGAACGGCGACAAGGCTGTAAAGGATTACACCCTCAAATTCGACGGTAATCTCCCCCAGTACTACGAAGTGCCCCGTGACGTCATCAACGATGCACTCACAGAGGCAGATCAGGAATTCGTGACCGCCCTCCTCAATGCACAGGAGAACATCGCAGACTTCCACAACCGCCAGAAGGAGCAGGGCTTCATCAACGCAAAGGACAACGGCGTTATCCTCGGACAGCGCATCAGAGGCCTCGACCGTGTAGGTCTCTACGTTCCCGGCGGTACGGCTGCCTATCCTTCAAGCGTGCTTATGAATGCTATCCCCGCAAAAATAGCAGGCGTCAAGGAGATCATCATGGTGACTCCTCCGCTCAAAGACGGCACACCCAACAAGGATATCCTGGTCGCAGCAGCTATCTGCGGAGTTGACCGTGTATTCATGGCAGGCGGCGCACAGGCTATCGCAGCTCTTGCCTACGGAACGGACGAGATACCCAAGTGCGACAAGATAGTAGGCCCCGGAAACATCTACGTAGCAACAGCCAAGAAGCTGCTCTACGGCGTAGTTGATATAGACATGATCGCAGGTCCGAGCGAGATACTCGTTATCGCAGATGACAGCGCTTCTCCGAAGTACGCTGCCGCAGACCTTATGTCACAGGCAGAGCACGACAAGCTCGCCTCCGCTATCATGGTAACGACCAGCGAAAAGCTGGCTGATGATACCATGAAGGAGATAGAGCGCCAGATGCAGTACCTCAGCCGCAAGGAGATCATCGAGAAGTCACTTGAGGACTACGGCGCCATCATCATCGTTGACAGCCGCGAGAAGTGCGTTGAGCTTGCAAACCGCATAGCTCCCGAGCACCTTGAGGTACTCATGGAGAACCCCTTTGAGCTCCTCGGCAGCCTTGACAATGCTGGCTCCATCTTCCTCGGCAACTACGCATCAGAGCCTCTCGGTGACTACTATGCAGGTCCCAACCACGTTCTTCCCACCAGCGGAACAGCACGCTTCTTCTCACCTCTCGGCGTAGCCAGCTTCACTAAGCGCACAAGCTACACCTACTATACAGAGGACGCTCTCCGTCAGGCAAAGGACGATATCGTTCTCATTGCAGAGCGTGAGGGGCTTACAGCACACGCAAATGCTATCAAGGTAAGATTTGAATAATGTATACCGGTACAGCTGAATACTCTTTCAGCCCTATGTCTCCGGAGCACCTCAGCGAGTATGCAGAGCTTTACAGTGCAGCCTTCAGCGCACCGCCCTGGAATGAGCCCTGGACTCCGGAAGCAGCCGGAAAACGGATCGGGGCTATGATGTCCGCTTCATCCTTCATCGGGCTTGCGCTGTATTCAGCAGGAAGCCTGAAAGGCTTCATCTTCGGCCAGACTGAGTATCACCACAGCGGCGCGGAATTCCAGATACAGGAGTTCTGCGTCGCACCTGATGAGCAGGGCAGAGGATATGGCTCCTCACTTCTCGGCGGGCTCAGGAGAAAGCTCGGAGAGGAAGGCATAACAGGCGGTATCTACCTGATAACCAGCCGCACGGATGCCACGGCAGGCTGGTATGCCTGTCACGGGTTCCGCGAAGCACAGGGCTTCATAGTAATGAACGATTCAAAAGAATAAGAAAGCAAGGAGAGATAAATATGCCGCTTACAGGAAACTGGGAGCAGAACGTCCGCAAGGTAGTGCCCTACGTACCCGGCGAACAGCCGAAGGATACGGACGTCATAAAGCTCAACACCAACGAGAATCCCTATCCGCCTGCGCCGGAGGTAAGACGCATACTCGATGAATTCAACGAGTCTGATATGCGTCTCTATCCCGATCCGGAGGCCGATGTGCTCGTTTCGGCTCTCGCAGAGAACTACGGGCTCGACAAGTCACAGATATTCGTTGGAGTAGGCTCGGACGACGTTATCGCCATGGCGTATATGACCTTTTTCAACTCCGACAAGCCCGTGCTTTTCCCGGATATAACCTATTCCTTCTATGACGTATGGGCAGAGGTATTCCGCATCCCATACGAGACAAAGCCCCTGACGGCTGATCTCCGCATCGATCCAGCTGACTATATCTGCGAGAACGGCGGAATCATCTTCCCGAACCCTAACGCCCCCACAGGCGTATATGAGTCTCTTGATACCGTTGAGGCTATAATCAAGGCAAATCCGGACTCAGTAGTCATCGTTGACGAGGCCTATATCGACTTCGGCGGAGAGAGCTGCCTGCCCCTCATCAACAAGTATGAGAACCTTCTTGTAGTGCAGACCTTCTCGAAGTCACGCTCCATGGCAGGTATGCGTATCGGCTTCGCAATGGGCAACGAGAAGCTGATAAAGTTCATGAACGATGTAAAATTCTCCGTGAACTCCTATACCATGAACCGTGTCACACAGATATGCGGAGCAGCCGCAGTACGTGACAAGGCGTATTTTGAAGAGACAGTAAACAGGATAATCGCCACCCGTGAGCGCACAAAGAAGGTGCTCTCGGATATGGGCTTCACATTCCCCGATTCAAAGAGCAACTTCCTCTTTGCAAAGCCTCCGGTGAAGTCAGCCGGAGAGGTATTCGCAGAGCTCAAGAAGAGAAGGATATTCGTCCGCTGGTGGGATAAGCCGCTCATCAGGGACTATCTCCGCATCTCCATAGGCACTGACGAGGAGATGGACAGGCTCTTTGAGACACTGAAGGAGGTGCTCGGCATTGGATAAGATAATAAGAAAGGGCGAGGTAGTCCGCACTACGAAGGAGACCGATATCTCCATCGCCGTGACGCTCGACAACAAGGGTACAGCCGTTATCGATACCGGAATAGGCTTCTTCGACCATATGCTGACAGCCCTCTCCGTACACAGCGGCATCAGCATGACCATAAAGGTAAAGGGCGATCTCCACGTAGACTGCCACCACACTATCGAGGATACAGGCATAGCTCTCGGACAGGCGCTCTTCAAGGCCCTCGGCAGCAAGTCCGGCATAGTCCGCTACGGTACGGCCTATATCCCTATGGACGAATCCCTTGCCATGTGCAGCCTTGATCTGTCGAACCGTCCCTTCCTCATATTCAACTGTGAATTCACGAATCAGAGCTGCGGCGGCTATGATCTCTGCATGACAGAGGAGTTTTTCCGTGCATTCGCCTTCAACGCAGGCATAACCATGCACATCAATCTTCTCTACGGCACAAATGACCACCACAAGGCTGAGGCTGTCTACAAGGCAGTCGCTCATGCACTGAAAACAGCCGTAACAGAGAACAAGGACGGCGCAACCCTCTCCACGAAAGGAGTTCTGTGATGATAGCCATAATCGACTACGGCGCAGGTAATATATTCAGCGTAAAGAACGCACTTGATTATCTCGGGCTTGAAAGTGAGCTCGTAAAGGATGAGAGATCCGTCCGTGATGCAGATGCAGTCATACTCCCCGGAGTAGGCGCATTCCCGGCAGCTATGGATATGCTCGGAAAGTCAGGACTGATCGGTGTCATCAAGGAGGAGGCCGCAAAAAAGCCCTTCCTTGGTATCTGTCTCGGAATGCAGATGATATTTGAGAAGGGCTATGAGTTTGAAGAGTGCGACGGTCTCGGACTTATACCCGGATCAGTAAGAAAAATGGAGGAGCCCGATCTTATCATCCCCCACATGGGCTGGAACAGGCTCGAAAAGCTCAATGACTGTCCGCTTCTTGCAGGCATCGGCGACAATGAGTATGTATACTTCGTACACTCCTACAAGGCTGAGTGTCCCGACAGTAACATAGCTGCATACAGCGAATACGGCGGAAGAGTACCGGCTCTTGTATTTGACGGAAATCATGTCTACGGCGCACAGTTTCACCCTGAGAAATCGGGTGAGACAGGCCTGAAGATACTGAGGAACTTTGCAGGGCTGATCTGATGGGTATTATCTTAGCGTTAGCGTTGCTTCCTGCTGTGATACAGGCTGTTTTATACTATTTATCAAGGTATATCTGGCCTAAAGCATCAAAGAAACTGATTTTTTCGGTTTGTTTTATCTTAAATGCGCTTGGATTATATATGCTGGCATTCTTAGCTTTCATCATGGACGATGATGATATGCTTGCCGGGTTTGCAGGCTTTTTCCTTGGTTTAGCGTGGACAATCGGATTTGCAGTGATGCTGCTTTGTGTGGCAGTGGACTGGTTGTACCGGAAGATAGAAGCAAAACGTCAGGTCAGAACCGAAGAAGAACAGGGGTAAGCTCTGTTATGAAACAATAATAAAGTGAGGTAGCTCTTTATGAACGGTATCATTTTATGTCAGTCAAAGTACGGCGCTTCAAAGAAGTACGCCGGATGGATAGCAGAGGAGACCGGATTTAAGCTGGTGGAAACAAAGAAGGCAGACATCAGCGAGGTCGCAAAGTATGATGTCATAGTTCTGGGCGGAGGCCTGTATTCCGAGTCTATCTCGGGAATTTCATTCCTTAAAAAGAACATCGGCGCACTCAAAGGAAAGAAAGTCCTCATCTACTGCTGCGGAGCCGCAGAGTATGACGAGGAACTCATCGACATGGTAAAAAAGAAGAACCTGAAAGACGGTCTCGAGGATATACCCATGTTCTATTTTCAGGGAGCATGGGATCTTGATAAAATGAATCTGGCTGACAGAGCGATGTGCAAAATGTTCATCAAGATGCTCAGCAAGAAGGATCCGGCAACTCTGAATAAGAGTGCAAAGCTTTTCCTTGATATCAAGGACAAGAAGTGCGACTGGACAGACAAGAAGTACATCGCACCGCTCATAGAGTACATAAAGGAAGAAACAAAATAAACTCAGCATAAAACATGATATAAGGAGAAAATGACCATGAAAAAGAATGCAGCACTTATAGCAGCGGGGTTACTGCTCGTCGGCGTAACAGGTGGGTTCGTGTTCTGGGACAACGCCTACAATTTCACCGGTGACCAGAAGACTGTCAACAGAGATTCCTACTATGCTGATTTCGATTCCTTCAACGGCGAGGACGTCTTTGAGGTCGATATGAAGCAGGGCGACAGGATACACATTGACGCTCACGGAGAAAAGGGCAAGCTGAAGCTCTCCTTCGTACCGGCCGGGAGCAGAGAAGGATATGTAATAAGCGATATTTCAGACATAAACAGCGATTTTACCGCAGAAGAGACCGGTATCTACGTAGTGACGGTCTCAGCAAAGCACGCCAAAGGAAAGATCGAGTTGAAATGCAAGGATCTGCCTGGGGATAAGGCTATCAGGAGAACCAAGTAAAGGGCAGCTTTCCGCATCACCCTGACAGGAGGATAATAATGTTAATATTTCCCGCAATAGATATAAAGGACGGCAACTGTGTCCGTCTCTACAAGGGCGATTTCTCGACAGTAGAGAAGGTCGCCGCCGACTATCTCGAAACAGCAAAGAGCTTTGAGGCAGCCGGTGCAGAGTGGATACACATGGTCGATCTCGACGGCGCCAAGGAGGGCAGACCGGTCAACACGAAGATCTATACCGATGTTGCAGAGAAGACCTCTCTCAAGGTCGAGCTGGGCGGCGGTATCCGCAGTATACAGACCATTCGGGAGTACCTCGATATGGGCATAACCCGTGTTATCCTCGGCTCAGTCGCGCTGAAGAATCCACAGCTCGTATGCGAGGCTGTTGAAAAGTTCGGCAGCGAGAAGATAGTTGTAGGGATAGATGCCATGAACGAAATGGTAGCCACCGAGGGCTGGCTCGAGAGCTCTGATGTACACTACATCGACCTCGCAGACAAGATGATAGAGGATGCCGGGGTAAGATACTTCATCTTCACCGATATCTCCAAGGACGGCACTCTTTCGGGAGTGAACCGTGAGCAGCTGAAAAAGCTGGCAGATGCAACAGAGGGCAGAGCAGATATAGTTGCCTCAGGCGGAGTACACACCATGAAGGATATCATCGCCTGCAAGGAAATGGGACTTTACGGAACTATCTGCGGAAAGTCCATTTACAAGGGGACATTGAATCTGAAAGAAGCCATTGAGTATTCAAAAGAATGATAACATTAACTGATCCAAGGAAGTGAGAAAATGCTTGCAAAAAGAATAATCCCATGCCTTGACGTAAGAAACGGCAAGGTAGTAAAGGGCGTAAATTTTGAGGGAATACGTGATGTAGGTGATCCTGTTGAGTGTGCGGAGGAGTACAACAGGCAGGGCGCTGATGAGATAGTATTCTATGACATAACAGCCTCATTCGAGGGCAGGGGAGTCTTCCTCGACGTAGTCCGCGAGACTGCAAAGAAGGTATTCGTCCCCCTGACAGTCGGCGGCGGAATCAAGACCGTTGACGATATCCGTGAGACGCTCCGTGCAGGAGCAGACAAGGTCTCCGTGAATTCACAGGCAGTAAAGAACCCGCAGCTCATCAAGGACGGCGCTGATATCTTCGGCAGTCAGTGCATCTGCGTCGGCATAGATGCCAAGAAGATAGCCGACAACAAGTGGACGGTATATATAAACGGCGGCAGAGTGGATATGGGCATCGACCTTATCGACTGGGTACACACCATAGAAAAGCTGGGTGCAGGCGAGATATGCCTCAACTCCATAGATGCAGACGGCACTAAGGAGGGCTTCGATATCCCCATGCTGAAGGCCGTATGCGATAACTGCTCCATACCCGTCATAGCCAGCGGCGGCGCAGGTAAGATAGGTGATTTTGCTGAGGTGTTCGAGAAGACAGGTGCAACAGCAGCTCTTGCGGCTTCTCTTTTCCACTTCAAGGAGCTTACAGTAGGCGAAGTCAAGGATTATTGCCGCAGCAAGGGAGTAATAGTGAGGTAGACCATGGACAAGATATGGGAAGAAATGTATGCGGCGGCTAAGGCAGTCCTTGCTCCGCGCCGCATATCCGATTATGTTACAGCCGGTGAGGTCTCCGCAGCCATACTCAGCAAGTCCGGAAGAATATATACAGGTGTCTGTATCGATACCTGTTCCACCCTCGGTATATGCGCTGAGAGAAATGCCATATTCAACATGATAACGAACGGCGAGCAGGATATAGACAAGGTGCTCTGCATACCGCCGAATGACGGCAAGGGTGCTCCCTGCGGAGCCTGCCGTGAGCTCATGGTACAGCTCATGCCGGATACCTACAAGGATATCGAGATAATGCTCGACTACAAGACAGGAAAGACCATTACTCTCGGCGAGATAACACCGGAGTGGTGGATAGGATGAAGCAATGATAGAATACAGTGATACACATGAATTCACAGCAGAGGAGCTTGAAAGGCTCTTCCTCTCGGTAGAATGGTCATCCGGCCACTATCCGGACAAGCTGAAAAAGGCCATGGAGAATTTCAGCACGGTATACAGCGCATGGGACGGAGACAGGCTCGTCGGCATGATATGTGCCATGGACGACGGCATAATGACAGCCTATGTACACTACCTGCTCATCGAGCCCGATTATCAGGGAAAGGCTATCGGCCGAAGACTGGTGGAGATGATAAAGGAGAAGTACAAGGACTATCTCAGGCTCATCGTCATAGCCTATGACAAGGAAATGAACTTCTACGAGAACTGCGGCTTCACAAAGTCAGACGTCAGCTCACCCATGTTCATAACGTCGCTCTGGACGTAAGGGGGATATATGGAAAAGGTATTGCTTATCGTAGATATAATAGCAGCAGTCAGCGCCCTCTTCGGAGGATGGTATATGAAGTACCGCTCGCCGCATGATGAGAGCAGACAGTACGGCTTCCGCACAAGGAATTCCATCCTGAGCGAGCTGACATGGGGCTATGCCAATAAGACCTGCGGCGGCGGCTGGCTTATCATAGGAGCTGCCGGACTTGCCGCCTCCATAGCGGCCATGCTGCTTACGGACGGAAAGGCGGCAAAGACAGCAGGGATAGTGCTCATGTTCATCATAATCGGCGCTATGAGCATTTCCTGTTCGACAGTGATGATAAAGCTGATGCAGAAATTCGATGAAAGAGGAAACGAAAGGGAGTAACCATGATAAAGACAGATATCAAAGACCTTGACAAGTATTTCGTGAAGGGTGAGCTCATCCCGGCGATATGCTATGAGGTCAATACAAAGACAGTGCTCATGCTGGCATACATGAACAAGGAGAGCCTTAAAAAGACGCTCGAGACCGGATATACATGGTTCTGGAGCCGTTCAAGGCAGGAGTACTGGAACAAGGGCGCTACCTCCGGCCATTTGCAGAAGGTGGTATCCATCTATGCAGACTGCGACAACGATACCCTGCTCGTCAATGTAGAGCAGACAGGCGTTGCATGTCATACAGGCAGCTACAGCTGCTTTTTCAACGAGATCTATAACAGTGAGGAGAATGAATGATGTCAGTATATCAGGAGATTTTTGAAGTCATCAAGGAGAGAAAGAAGCAGTTTGAGAGCGGAACAGCCGCCGAGAATTCCTACACCTGCTATCTGTTCAGCAAGGGCGTGGACAAGATCTGCAAGAAGGTTGGCGAGGAAGCCACAGAGACAGTCATCGCAGCAAAGAACGGCGATAACGACGAGCTTATGAACGAGATCAACGATCTGCTCTATCATGTAATGGTGCTCTGTGCGAATCAGGGACTTGACTGGTCAGACGTTGAGCGTGTCCTTGACGAGCGCAACGAGAAGATAGGTAACCTCAAGAAGTTCCATGAGGTTGACAAGAACACCTGATTAAAATAATAAAATATATATCCCGTACAAAGCTGCCTATTGACATACACCCTCGTTTGTGATATAATATTACTGTTATCGAGGTGTGGCTCAGTTTGGTAGAGTACTACGTTCGGGACGTAGGGGCCGCAGGTTCAAATCCTGTCACCTCGACCAATCAGAAATCGCTATATTCCGTGAAATAACGAAATATAGCGGTTTTTTTATTATCTTAGTCAGGAAGCGTACTTCCGTTTTTGCACTAAAAATGCCATAAAAACCATTGATTTTCAACGAAAATCACACGGTGTCACACGGAGTCACACGAAAACAACAACGAAAAATAGCCAAAAAATCGAAAGGCGATACCAAACCATATTTTTTCTATCACACAACAGACCTCAGATCTGTAAAAATTGAGTTTATATAACTCTTGAAAAACACTTGATTATCGGTTATAATAATTACATAGAAAAAGCTGAGAAGAGGTGCGTTTATGCTGAAAATAGTTTTCGGAGATGTTGAAAATTCTATATATCACCCTCCAACGTATTTTGATAATACCTATGAGGACGAGTGGATCACTGATCCTCGCAGTGTAGAAATGATAAAAGACATAGATAAATCCGATGTTATTGGTTCAAGAGTAATAGACAGCCCTGTACTTGGCTCAATTTCAGTCAAAGAGCTGTCTGGAGGAGTTAAAACCCTGCTCCTTATGCTTTTCGATGATTCCGGCAAGATATTCAACGCCTCTGCCTGTGGTGATAACTGTGCTAAGTGGATATATGAGATAAGTAAGCATAAGGATCTGACTATTGCTCTCCATCACATCATGGACTTTAGCTCCTGCGAAGAGTTTAGTGCGTATATTATCAATACCGATAAACAGGTAGGCAGCTACAAGGAATACCTTGACGAAGCGTTCAGAATCGAGGAAAGATAAGTATGAAAGGAAAACATCATATAATCGTTCAGAACAGCAGAGTCAAGTTTGAGTTCGACTTGAAGCGAAATCTAACTATTGTCAGAGGCGACAGCGCTACTGGCAAGACCACCCTTGTATCCCTTATTGATACATATGACAGACTTGGTGCAGACTCAGGTATCGAGATATCCTGTGATAAAAGATGTCTTACCATTAACAACTCTAACTGGGAATCCGTTCTGAACAGCGTCAGTGACTGTATCATTTTCATCGACGAAGAGAACACTATCGTCAAATCCGATGACTTTGCAAGAAAGATACAAGATACAGACAATTACTATGTTATCATAACAAGAGAGAACCTCCCTAATCTTCCATACTCTGTCGAGGAGATATACGGGATCCATACTTCCGGAAAGTACGCCGATATGCGCAGGACGTATAACTCATTCTATCAGCTTTATACTGCTGAAGAGAACAAAACAGCTGAACCTGCCGAGTTGGTTATCGTTGAGGATTCAAACTCAGGATACGACTTTTTCAAAGTCGTTGTGGCTGAAAGTATCGACTGTATTAGTTCAGGTGGAAAGACTAGGGTAAAGCGCACAGTTACTGATAACGATGGAAAAAAGATACTTGTTATTGCAGACGGAGCAGCTTTCGGTTCTGAAATGGGAGAACTCTATCTGTATATGCAGAAGCATCCAGAAGTAAGTCTTTATCTTCCCGAGTCTTTTGAGTGGTTGATATTGAAGTCCGGACTGATAGACGGAAACAGGATAGCTGATATCTTAGAGCATACTGAGGATTTTATTGAGAGCTCCGAGTATTTCAGTTGGGAACGTTTCTATACTAAGCTTCTGATCTCTGAAACTGAAGATACTTATTTGCAGTATTCCAAGCAGAAGCTGAACGATGTCTACCTGAATCCGAATGAAAAAGAAGCAATACTCAAGGTAGCTGAAGTGATAAAAAAATATGTAGGATAGTCACTGTATCTTTGTATAAGATAATGGAGCTGGTAAATGACCAGCTCCATATTTCTTTCAATAGGGTGGCGTTTTTTATTGCAATATTTCAAAAGCAGAAATACCACTTATGTGACACACTTTTCTGCTATGTCACTAGACCATGGTCTATTGAAACTATATTCTTCGCTCATATTCCCTGAGCCTGCGGTAGAAAGTATTGGTTCGCAGACCCATCTCTTTCTGAAACCATACTGCCGTAATAGCGCCCGACTTCCACTGCTCGTACAGCTGACCGAACTTTATCCAGTCGATAGGTAAAGGTTGTCTTCCTTTGTATTTCCCTTGAGACTTGGCTATGGCTATACCCTCACGCTGACGTTGTAATGTCTGTTCTCGTTCGAGCTCTGAGAGTGCCGCGAAGATAGACAGCACAAAGCGTCCTTGCGGAGTGTTGGTATCGATGTTCTCCTTGCTGCTGACAAGAGTAACTCCTTTCTTCTGGAGCACATCAACGATATTGAGCAGATCCCGGGTGGAACGTCCGAGTCTGCTGATGCTCTCGATATAAAGGGTATCGCCTTCACGAACATAATCCAGCATAGCTTTCAGCTCAGGACGGTCAGCATTCTTGCCTGACATTTTCTCAGCGAAGACACGCTCTACCTGATACTGCTTCATCAGTGCTTCCTGACGGGCGGTCTCCTGATGTTCCGTAGATACACGGACATACCCGATCTTGCCCATCACCAGACACCTCCATAGCAACTCTCATACAGGCTTTCTCCGCACATATACTTCACATCACGCAGAGCCTCTTGAAGCAGGTTCGTGTCCATGAGCATTTCTTCTATCTCATCGCAGGTATAGCCATACTCCAGCAAAAGCTCTACATCTGCACTGTCAACACCATAGCAGCCGCAGTATGAAAGCAATATTTCTTCATGCAGGGTGCTGCTGTAATATGAATTGTCAAATCCATACCACGCACCGTACTTGGAACGGAATATTTTAGGCTCAAACTGAGAGCGTGTGATATCACCGTTCCTGTCGATACGAATTATATCGCCCTCATCTGTCTTGATACGTTCAGATGCAATCTTGTGAAGTCCAACGCGCTTCAGCGCATTCTTCATGATACTTTCAGTGGAAGCGTATACATACAACCCGATATCCTTAAAGTGTAGCAGGCACATCGGATTCGAGCCTTTGACTATGTACAGGTTGTTGTACTCGTCAAGCACAGTGAACGTAAAGCTGCCTTCCACTGCCTCAGCCATGTATTTGAGACTATCGAAATCCAGCTTGTCCTGCGTCTCAATAAGCTGACAAGCGGCGTAGCTGTCAGTCTCAATGTGTGTATCAGGTATAAGCTTGTCCTTGCGTAGCTCCTTATCATTCCAGAGTACGCCGTTATGAGCGAATGCAAATGATGTATCGCTGACTGTACCAGCGAAGGGGTGGTTATTGTAGTTGAATTTCTCATTGCCCTGAGTAGTCATACGGGTATGCCCCATAACAGCTCTTGTTCCTTCCGGAGGGTTGAAATGAAGCTTATGCGCCGGTTTGGGCCTTTTATATATAACGACCTTACCTTCGTCTATGTAGCTGATACCGGCTGCATCTGTGCCTCTCTCCTCTGCTGCGTTTGCCAATGCATGAGTGAGTTTACGTAAAACTTTATGAGGGACTATACCCTGATAGTCTAACCAACCGAATAACGAACACATATTATTTGTCCTCCTTTAAGATTATATCTATCATCGGCTTCTTCTTTTCGTCTGCGATCTCCTTTAGCCTGTCGCTTATCATATCTACAACGACTGTTGCAGTGACAAGTGCGGCAACTGCTATAATTTCGCCTGCGGAACTTGCAATGACCTTTTTCATATCAGCTTTCATTACATATCCTCCTCAGAGTTGATGTTCTCATTGATATATAGCCTACGTTCCTTGAGATATGTAATAAGCTCCGGTGCTTCTATAGCATCAACGAATTCGCTCCACGACATCTTCTCAATACCTTCATCGGTCAAGTGTATAGCCAGATTGCATATTTCGTTCACAAGCTCAATTGCAGCGATAAGGGTATTGTACTTAAGCGTACCGCGAAACAGACGGAACTCTATCGTTGCCCAGTTCATAAGGTTGACGGCAGCGTATCTACCATTATTCCCTTTCTTAGCCTTGTCCAGTATCTCACGTCCGGACTTCTCATATCCGTAACGAGCTGCCCAGCGGTTCATGCTATACTCTGAACGGCGGCTGAACTTCAGGAGCTCTGCCCAATGAGTCTCGACAAAGAACAGAATACGGCTGATAACGTCTTCCTGTTCATCGTGGGTGTCGCCGAGACAGCTTCTGTTGACGTGGATATGGAGACCGCAGGTACTTGTCTGATGTGAGCGATATCCCAGTGATATAGCCTTTTTCATTATCTCCTCCCACTGATAATTCTTGTGATAGTCAAGGCTCATCGGGTGGCTTACAAGCTCCATACCGTCGTCTAAAGAGCCGTCGCCTTTAATGTAAATATGCTCGTTGTCTCTGTTGGCGATAGCAAGTATCTCGTCGGCATTATCGCTGTCTTTTCCTGCGCCGTCAATCTCCAGCTCAATTCCGAAATACCGCTTAGAATCACCGTAGAATATAGGCTCAGGCTTGTAGCCGTAGTCGTGTATAGAGCGATTCTTGTCAACTTCATCGTGATAGCACTCGGAGCAGTAGTCGTATCCGTCGAGGTGGTATGCATCATCCTCATGAAGCAGTGCATCACAACAGCTGCATCTTGTGTAGTGATTCTCGTAGCAATGACGACAGAGTGTGGTGTATTCATCTCCGTAACTGTCTTCTGTCCATATAACCTCACCGCATCGGTCACAGGTTGTGGTATGCCGCTCATAGCATTCAGTGCAGACTACCTCGCCATTGACCTCTTCATAGTCTTCATCCTCGCCGATAAGTGCTCCGCAGTGAGAGCAATACAGCGCATTCTTCTTGTTATCTTCCATTGTAAAACCTCCATAAATAGCGATAGCCAGCTCCGAAGGGCTGGCCTTATTTTCAATATTCGTTTGCAAGCAACATGGTGCTGTGATCGCCGTCATCAATGATGTACAGCTTTTCGGTTACCGGATCATCTGACGGGAGCAGGTAGACCTTTCGGTATTCCGGTTCCTCGCTCCGGTGAGTGATTGACTGCATACAGCCGACTTGTTCCAAGTCGAAGACTTGAAGATAGTCTTTCGGAGCAGGCATTTGTTCCACACAATCCCATAGGAACAGTTGTAATTCAAGTGGTATAGTGCTGTCTACGCCGCAGGTCAGATAGCGTTTGTTTGAGGACATCCTTATCTTCTCCTTTCATGAAAATATTGATGATAACAACTTTCATCAATGTAATAATATACATTTGAAGGAGAAGAATTATCGGGATTCGGCTATATACGGAAAAAAATAAAAGCTTTTATTATGATAATAATTATTATCATAATAATTATATATATTTTCAAAATCAAAATTCTCGGAAACCACCCTGATTTTTTTCGTTATGCGCTTGAATAATACGGATATTTATGATATCATTGCATATAGATGAAAGAAATCTGAATGCTACGGCATTATTTTGCCGCCCATCAAGGGCGGCTTAGCGATATAAAAACAAAAAGGCAGCGATACTTGCATACCACAGCCCGAAGAATAAGGAGAATTATGATACTGAACACAGGAATGAGAACAGATATCCCTGCATTTTACTCTGAATGGTTCATGAATAGAATACGTGAGGGCTACGTTCTTGTGCGTAATCCTTACCGTCAGGACTGGATTACTCGATATGAGCTGAATTCTGATGTTGTGGACTGTATATCTTTCTGCACCAAGAATCCGGCTCCTATGCTGAAACACCTGGACGAGCTCAGTCGCTTCAACCAATACTGGTTTGTTACAATAACTCCATACGGAAAGGACATCGAGCCTAACGTTCCTCCGAAAGAACAGGTTATGAAGGACTTTATTACACTATCGAAAGCTGTGGGAGTCAACTGCATCGGCTGGAGGTATGATCCGATATTTGTTGACGGTACATATACCATCGATCGTCACATATCCGACTTTGAGGAGATGTGTAGAATTCTTTCTGGTTATACTACAGTATGCGTTATCAGCTTCATCGATCTGTATGATAAGGTCGTGCGCAACTTTCCGCAAGTCAGAACTGTCTCCCCGCAGGAGCGTATAGCTATCGGAAAGGCTTTTGCAGATATTGGTGGACGTTACGGCATAACGATAAAAGCCTGTGCTGAGGGAAATGACCTTGCTCCATATGGCGTAGACTGTAACGGTTGTATGACACAGGAAACATTTGAGGCTGCTATCGGTTGTTCTCTTGATATTCCGAAGAAGAAGTCACAGCGAGCGGAATGCAGCTGCGTTCTCGGTACTGATATCGGCGCTTATGATACCTGCGCTCATCTCTGCCGTTATTGTTATGCAAATACAAGCGGAGAAAACGTCAGACGCAATATGAGTTTACACGATCCGAGTTCTCCTTTCCTTGTGGGGACTCTGCTCGAAGGTGAAAAAATCCATCAGGCTGAGCAGATCAGCTGGATTAACAACCAGTTGTCTTTTTTCTGAATATACTAATATCCTCTCGCTTAAAAACGGGAGGTTTTTTATTTTGCAAAAAGAGTACAATTATGTAATTTTGTAGGACAATCTCTCAATACAAATATCCTGCAATTTAATAATATAATTAACATAAGCAGGTTGTAACATAGAGAGTCATACAAAATGGAATATATAAGCTCATACAATGGAGGAATGTAAAATGAAAAAGAAGAAAGAACCAACCGTAAAGAAGTCAATCCGTATTCCCGCAAAGTTAGCTGAAACAATTCAGATGGAAGCTGAAAAGGATTTTGATAACAACTTCTCTGATGCGGCTAACTACAGAATGCAGCATTATAAGCGCCCGCTTACGCCTAAGATAGTTGCTAAAGTTCAGGATATCGTGAATCTTGCAACAGAATCTATCGAACAAAATTCAGCAGAAAAAGCAGAGAAAGCACAGAAGGAGGTGAAGTATTTATGGAATTACTTAAGGTAATAACTCGCTCAAGAGGTGGTTTTAATTATATAAACAAAGCTACAAATTATGTGTTAGACAAACGTTGTGCCGCTTCTAAAGGATATGGCTTAGATCCTAAGAATGCATCTTCTGCAAAAGCAGCATTAAAAGGAAATAGCTCGTTCTGGGGAAATGAAAATAAGAATCCTCTTCTCCATAACATGTATATGTTCACAAAGGAGACAGCCCCTACTCCAGAGGATGCAATAAGGCTTGTTGATGAAATAAGTAAGCCGTATACCAAGGATCATTTGGCTCTGAGTGTCGGACACGAAACTGACAGAGATTGTGCTTTAAATCATGTGCATCAGCTTATTGGAACGACTAACTATGTTGATGGATCAATGCTGTATGCAGACGATTCGACTATTTTTGATCTGGCTCAGCGTACAGCAGATGCTACTGGACAACCTGTTGAACTGGAAACAGAATCAAATGACGGTAAGAAGTGGAAATGCCCAAGAATATTTGTACCCAAGAAGGATGATGAAGAATAATTGACAACCGCTAAGGAATAACTCTTGATTTATTATACAACTGAAGACAGCTTCATAGTGATTCATAATCATACCCGGCCTTTGCGCCTGGGGAAGCTGTTCTCGAACTATGCTATAATAATCCATATCAACATCTTTTCAGAAACTCTTGACACTATCGCTGTGATATGATATTATACTCGTATGCTATGATAAATGGTTCAACGAAGATAAGCTTGTGCTGGATCAGCCAATAGACGAGCCGTGTTTGGCGATATATCGTGGCTGGATGATGAAACCAGAGAAGTACACCAACTTTTATAACCAGCTAAATGATAAGGGGATAAAGCTTGTAACATCTCCGAGCGAGTTTGAGCACTTCCACATCTTCCCTAACGTTTATCCTGAAATTGTTTCAGATACAGCTCAAATGATAGTATTTCCAGACGGCAATAATCTGAATGTTGAAGAACTGAAAAAGAAGTTCAACCGTTTTATGGTCAAGGATTACGTTAAGTCTGTAAAAGGGACTTCCTTTCCAAAGTACTTTGATGAGAGTATTACTCAACAGGAATTTGATGAGCAAATGGAAAAGTTTTATAATTACAGAGGCAATCTGTATACAGGCGGCATTTGTATAAAAGAATATCTATCATTAAAACGTTATGGTGATAGAACAAACGAGTACCGAGTGTTCTATGTAAACGGCGAGATTGCTACAATCAGTCGAAACTCAGGACAAGGTTCTTATGCACCGTTACCACCTAAAGATTTAATTGAAAAATACAAGAGCCTTGGTAGTCCTTATTATACCATTGATTACGCTGAGCTTGATGATGGCTCATGGAGGATACTCGAAGCTGGTGATGGACAGGTATCAGGATTATCCGATAATCAGGATTACCATTCATATTTTAGAACGCTGTATCATTGCTTCAACTAAAAATCTTTTGAACGGCCGCAGGAAATCTGCGGTCATTTTATAACAAAAAAGTCCTCACAGCCGAAACTGTGAGGACGCTGTTGTTTTATTCAGATAAACACGTTAACGTGAATATCACGCCAGCTTAGTATCCTACGCTTCGTAGACTTTGCGTAAAGGTATTCTTTAGCATCATCCAGATTCTGCGTAAAATAGCCGATCTGCGTATATTTCCAAATTACTTATTTTCGCTTATTTCAGCCTGTGTAGCAACCTGTGAAGAAGTAAGTATCATACCGCTATCTACAACATAGAGCTGCACGGTAAGAATGTAATTTTATAGTTGTATTATTGCCGTCCGCCCACTGGGCGGCTCGGATTTTACACAGCTATTTTTATATTTTATCCATTTACTTCTGTGCCTGTATGTGGTATAATTTAAGCAACAAAATGTGTTAAGGCTCGTCCCCGCAGAAGCGGGGGCGTAGAGATAAAGAATTAAAGAATTCAATATGGTGTGTCGATTACGAAATTCTGAAAAAATGAAGTCCATAAATTTCTGAAAAATGGCACTTTTTGAAAATAATGTACCATCATTTTTTTGAAATTTCGTAATTTATACTCGATGAACGTTTTTCAACTTGGCAATAGTGTTCATTTCAGTTGTAATAGATCCGAATTGTTTAAGTTCGAGCACATGAAAAGATCATAATATTAAAACCGATGCTACATTTAAATATGAAGCATCGGTTTATTTTTTTTATAGCGAATCGCAATATTTTTTAACTACTTTTTGGCCTCTCAAAGTTGTAAGTCCTAAGTGTGCTCTAACCATTTATAGTTAACAAATAGAACTTAAAGTACAACGAAAAGTGGCAGTGTTATGCCAGCGCATTATTCTCTTTAAGAATAGATGTAAGCTCAATCAAATTTTGTCGATAGCTCTTGAATACCGCGCTATCGAAATTCATCTCGGATAAACTTCTTTTTATCGCACTACATTCAGACTTGATGTCTATGCTTATGTAGGTACCAACTTCATAAATCTTATCATACACATCAGAATGATTCCCTTCAAATAGTTTCTCTATTTGCTGAAGCCTGTTGAAGTATGATTCGATTTTTGTAACAAACTCATGGATATCGTATTTACTAATATAAACTTGTAATTGAGTAATGAATCTAGATACATAGGTATGTGAAGATTTACCGACTCCATATATACGTGGAACAGCTATTATTCCTTCTACTGCGTTATTCAGCAGGCTTGCAGAATAACTGATAAGCCAGATTATCAATGCTTTAATATCCGTTTCGTCATAATATCTATTGGATAGAATATCATAAAACCTGCCGACAGCTGTAGCCATAGTACCAAACACATCTACTAATTCCGGTTCTTCATTTCTATTACTACTTAAGAGATATTCAAAATCAACAGATGTAAGCATATCAGTATTCGTGATAATTGAATCCAGTACGTTTTCGTAATATTTCTTTAATTTATCTTTGTATTTTTCACTAAGAGCTATTGCAGCGTTTCTTCTTATATTTATACGTGCAGCACCTTCAGCAAGAAGCGTTGAAGTTTTTTCACGGCAGAAATCTCTACTATTCAGCTCAAGATCAGGTACATAGTAAAAATACCTTGGTAAGAAATAAGATGTGGCTGAATTTTTTAATAAATTGATAGTGATGCCTTCAACGGCAGTTTGATGTGTATTTACATCATTAGGAAGGCTGAATGCTGCTTTACCATCATAAGGTAGCAAGAATGATTCATTTTTTAAATACTCAATAGGAGAATTAAAATATGTATCAACACTGCTATTGATGTTTTGAGATTTTGGTTCAATATATATCACAATACTCGGCTCAAAGAACCATTGTTCATATACTATCCTTGTGATATCATCAGTGCATATGCATGTGACAAGATCACATTCTCTTTTTGGATTTTTTCCACACTTACCATGTATCTTCTCGATATCGCTCATTTTAGCATTACGGTACATTAGGGATATTATGTCCTTTGATTCAAGCACAGACTTAACATTATTAATCGCAATCGAATAATCAGTCGTTATATCTTCAGCATCCAGGCTGGCAGTTGATTGCTTGTTTCTGTTATCTTCAGTTTTGAAAATAGCAGGAAGTAGCTCTGTGGATATCAGTTTATAAATTAATTTCGAAAACAAATTTTTTTCTTTTTCGTTCTCAAAGCAATATGTGACATTTATTCCGAAATCTTGGAAGTACGTTACAGCATTTTGAGTAGCTGTCTCTCTATTAAAATCAGTAGCTTCATTACTGTTATTTCCAGAAAAAACACATTTCGCAGTGTTAAATGTTATATCAAATAGAATATCGAAATTATTTCTCTTTTTTAATGTATAAGAGTTCTTATCATACAATCCGTTTTTATTTATAATAATCTTTCCATACTGTCCGCGTTTATAACTCTTTTGGTCGAAATTTACAGTGGTTATACCATAAATCTTACCAATAAGCATAGATAGCATTTCTCCTCGCTTGTATGTGATCATCTTTTAACCCAGGCTCCTTTCGAAAAGTTTTCGAAAACGATTTCTAAACTTTGAGAATTTATAATTTTGCCTAAATCATTTATAATGTAAATAGCCACAAAGAATAACGAAAGGCAAAATAAAAGGGAAATTGGAGTTTGAGGTTAAATAACTTACCTGCTCCATACTCCTTCTATTATAATCCTAAATACGGGATTATGCAAGTGAGAATTCTAAATTACTAAATTCTCTGCTTGGGGGTATTAACTGACTCACCAAGAAGCTCATCTAAATATTTTATATTTAATTAAAAGGAGGAAAGACTATGTCTGGCTGCTCAGATTATTTTCACTCACCTCAAGCGTTGGAGATAGATAGGCGTAATCTAAAAAAATATGATACGAGTGATCTCGAAGAAATCGAGAGGATTAAAAAACACAAAGACAAATGCGTTGAAGAGGAAGTAGATAAGAAGTTGCAAAATGCACTTCAGAACGCACTACCGGCAATTCAGGAACAGGAGCGTGAAAACGCCCGCAAGGTGATACGCGAGGAATACCGGCTTGCTGAGGGAGTGAAAATCTACGGATTGTCGCAGTTTATCAGTGAAAGTGTCACAAACGATGGTGAGGAGCTATTTCCCAACAACTTCATTCCGGATAGGCCTGTCAATGAGTCTATCAGTGAAGATAACCCACTTTACTTCGATGACAAATCGGATGAGTGGCGTTTGTTTGTCAAAAATGGCAAGACCAAGCTTATTTCCCGATTCGTAGTAATCGCTTGCCTCATCGTAGATGCCAGCGGACCGGGATCTTGCCGAGCCTATGTAGTCTTCCTCAAGGGTGAGACGAAGCCCCTGATTTTCTGGGACGGTATCATTGATGCTCCGAATCTTCGCAGACAAACTCAATTCCATCAAAGGGGATTGAGCTATGGGCGGAAAGATCTGTACCACGAGTCCTTTTTGCGTGCGTTGAGTATGTGCAAGGCAGTTTACTTCTTGACATTGCCGAGACACGCGGGCTGGAATGCAACTCCTGACGGCAGACTCTCTTTCGTTTCTGCTGCGATGGATATACCATTACTTGCCAGTCTGTTCGGAGATGGAAAAGGACAGCTCAGGAACGTTGCTCGGGACATAATTATGAATCCGACGGAGAGAACGCTTGAGAGTATAGTGACAGACTTCCATAACCTGCTCCCGGATGCTATTCCTATTAAAATAGTTACGGTTATCTCAGCAATGAGTCGCCTCCTTCCTCACTACAAGGCGGAGGGACTTGTTCAGGACAGGTTGTGGGTTGTTGAAACAGCTGATGAAGCAACTGCAAAAGCTATTGTAGCTGTAATGCAGAATAGGAATCATCGGACTACGGAGGTACTCTTCTCTTCTATGCGGCTTCCGCATATAAAAGATGAGTTGATGAAATACGTCGATTGTGTTGCAGTTATGCGTCATTCTTGTGCTATCTGTTCAATGTACGATTTCGATAAAATATTAAAATATTTATATGAATTGATACAAAACGGATATTCAGAGAATAACAACAGCAGGTTGATACCTACTTTATTTATCGATAATGCCGGGATCATACCTGAGGAGTTCCTGATTCACCAGGTATCTATCGGCGACAGGCTTTGCATTGACGACTATGAACCGGCTCAGCGAATACTCGGAGAGCTTGACTATCGCCTTGTAAAGTATGCTGAACATAATCCTGATTCAATGGCGCAACGCTTAGGAACGGCGATAACAGAAGCAAAGGGAATGGCATCAGTGTTTCCGAGGCGGAGTCAGAGTAACTCGGCAGTAATGTTTCTTTCAACAGCTCTTCTACTGAAGGCGGGCGGAATACTCACGGACGATGACGTAGAGGCTATGCTGAAATGGCTCAGCACTGAAGCTAAGGACAGAACATCCGTGAGCCGAGGTGTTTGTAAGACAATAGGTACTACATTTAGTGAAGTAATATGCAGCGGAAGGCTTCTTATTACGAAGCAATATGGTCCTCCGTTTTGGACCGCTGATAGTGCTTTTGTAGCTGCGGACGATTCAATCAACGTAACTAAGGATACACTGGATGACGTTATATTTACAGACATCTCAGTCGGAAGAAATACAGCACTTCAATATTTACTGGCCGAGGAAGTCCTCTTTAAAGACAAAGAGTCAAAAGGAGGACAAAAAACTTGGACTGTCGAGACTAAAGACGGGGTAAAGAAACCTCGGCGATTCTACTCGTTTACGCGGGATTTCCTTACTTCTGAGGCGAACAGAATAGTTGATGAGGCGGTTGCTTCCGATCTATTCCACAAGCCGGATAAGCATATCGATCATTTCTTCCCGTTTATAAAGCATTCTAAGCTGGACATGTTTGCAGGTCAGGTCGTTACTGATTACAAACACGGTAATACGTTTATTGATGTAACTGGTACTCCTGGTGCTGGTAAAAGTACCTGGATGATGATGCAAGTGTTACAGCGAGTAGAAGCTGATGATCTCGTAGTGGTGCTGGATCCAACAAATTCATTTTGCCGGGAAGAACTTATTGCCCATAAAATTCCTACTGAAATAATCGATAGGTCTTTCACGTTCTGGGATATGTCTACACAGGGGTGGCCTGTAAATATTCTTGACTTCGAGGGCTGTGATGATATGACTCAACGTGTTCAAAGGCTTTCAAGTCTGCTGATCTCAGGAATGCATCTAATTGGTATGAATCAAAAAGCTATAGTGATGACAAAGACGGAAGAATGGCTCCAGAAATATGAGATAGATAAAAACCATAGTATTTTCAAGCTCTCTACAAGTTTTCGTGATAATGCTGATGAACGCAAGATTGGAGTTAAGCTTTCGGCCTTATTTAGTACAGTAAAAGAAGTGAAAAACGGAGTTGAGCCTCCGGGCTGGGAAAAGCTACTTTCAAAACGTGGAAATGTGCTCGTTATATCAGCCGGAAGTGCGACAATCAATGGATATGCAAATCCATTTGATATACTTCTGGATACCCTGTACTCGTTCAAGGATAAGCACAAAGAAGGTGCGATAACTCTAATACTTGATGAGGTTCAGACTCTGAATCATTATAGAAAGAGCACGCTTGTTAAAATTCTTAGTAGGGTAAGGAAAGACAATGTATCTGTCATTCTTGCGTCGCAAGATTATCAAAATGCAAGTCTTGAAGAGGTCTATAAGTACTGTGGAACACACATTCTATTTAGACCTCTAGGTGATGAGGGTATAGAGGCAGTAGCTGAGCTCACAAAGCTCAATTCTAATGTTATTCGGACACTTCCAGATTTTCACTGTGCTGTTATTGGTTGTGTCTACAGCAAGCATTACCAGAAGAACATACAGCTTAGCTCAGCTATCGTCGGAGAGACATATCGTCCACCATATGTGGGCTCATTCGATTAAACAATGTATATCTGGGGCGGCCTTGTGCCGCTCCTAAAGGAAAGAGAAAAAAGAAATGAATAATGCATATGTAAGAACGCCCTTATACACCGATATTTGGGCAAAGATAAGAAAATGGCAAAATAAGCATGATGTAAGCGATGCGCAGCTTGCTGCTGACCTCAGAGTGACTGAAAAGACACTTAAGGTCTACGACAAGTCAGCCCATCACCTCACCCTTGAAAAAATCGATAATCTGCTTACCGCTGAGGGCATATCACTCTCAGACCTGATTACGGAGAGAGTGAGAACAAGTATTACTCGTCATGAGAAATACTTCGTGTGGGAAGCACATCAGAAAAAGACTATTAGCGAAAAGTGAGGTGAGTAAAATGGCAAAGAAGGCAGCACGCATAACGCTGTACAAGCATATCTGGTGTAAGATACGCTATTGGCAGAGCCTGAAGGATGTTACTGATGCTGAGTTAGCTTCATACCTTCAAGTGTGTGAAAGAACTATCAGAGACTACGACCATAGTGCCAGATGCCTGACACTGGAAAAGGTCGATAATTTCCTGACAACAAACAAAATGACACTGGACGAGCTTTTGTCGATGTGAAATACTTGACAAATTAAAGGTAAGGCGGTACAATGAGTATATGGTTAGGTGCCGCCTTTCTGCTTTGAAAGGGGATACTTTTATGAAAGCAACTAAACTGCCTTCGGGCAACTATCGTGTCCAGGTCTCTGCTGGCCGTGACGAGAACGGCAAAAGGATCGTAAAGTCATTCACCGCTGATGAGGAGTGGAAAGCTATAAAGCTAGCCGTCGAATTTATTGGCGAAAAAGACAGGATCCAGAAGTCAGATCTTACACTTGCTAACGCTATCGACCTCTACATCAGCAGTCGGGAGAATGTTCTTGAGGAAACAACGATCTCTAATTATAGACAGACACTGAAATTCAGATTTAAGTCCATAATGAATGCAAAGATACTTGAGTTGACTCCCATACAGATACAGCAGGCTATAAACATCGATGCCCAGTACATAAGCCCTAAGACCTTGAAGAACTCCTATGCTCTGCTTAAATCTGTTTTGAAGATGTTCGACGTCAATATCAGCCTAAATAGTATAATGCTGCCTAAGATAAGAAAGAAGGAGAAGACTCTCCCTTCGTTTGAGGAGATATTCTCCATTGTAAGAGGAACGAGTATCGAGTTACCTGTTTTACTTTCAGCATGGCTCAGCCTCAGAATAGGGGAGGTAATAGGTCTTCAGTTCAGAGACATAGATACACGGGATCATACACTGAGGATCAGACGTACTATTATAAAGACAGATGAAGGCTTCAAAGTTCGTGAAGGCTGCAAGACCGAGAAGAGTCAGCGTCAGCTTGAACTTCCGGATTATATTTATGATATGATAATGGCTCTGCCTCATACAATCGACGAAGATTTTATAGTTCCGCTTACAAGAAAAAGTCTTTACAGCAGATTCAGCCGCCTCCTCAAAAAGCATGACATCGAAATGACCTATCATGATCTGCGACACTTAAATGCTTCGATCATGTTGATGCTGGGCGTACCTGACAAGTATGCCATGGAGCGCGGAGGCTGGTCTACTGACAACGTTCTGAAATCTGTCTACCAGCAGACATTCAGTTCTGAGAGAAGGAAGATCGACAAGATGATCGACGGATATTTCAATGGCATAGTGATGCATGGGGATGATATAAACTCCATTTCATCGTCCGTGTGATAATTGTCACATAAATCACACGAATGAATATCACAAATTACGGTTTATAGCCATTTTTATAGATTGAGGCACATTTCAAATCCTGTCACCTCGACCAGCGGGTAATCCCCGCAGACAGATCCGCGCTCCACGTGTTGTGGGGCGCGATTTTTTTCCGCGCATGAAAGATATCTGAAAGATGCAGAATAATGAAAGCTCCGTATTTGCCGTGTTTCAGGCAGGTACGGAGCTTTTTGTATATGGGACAGAAACGCCGCAGCCTATCACAGCTGCGGCGCATTTATCTGATATCAGTCGCCGAATGAAACTCCGATATCCCTTGCGGCGATAACAAGGTGGTTGTCGGTGTTGACGAACTTGGTCTTTCCGGCAATATCCGAGAGCTTGTTGGAGGTTATCTTGTTGCCTATCTTGGCAACTGTCCTGCCGTACTTCTCCTGTGAGATCATGTATGCAGCATGAACTCCGAACTGGGTGGAGAGGACGCGGTCATAGGCACTCGGAGCACCGCCCCTGAGCATATGTCCGGGAACGCAGACTCTTGCCTCCATGCCTGTGTTTGCCTGTATCTGAGCAGCGATGCGGCCTGTGGCAGTGATTATGCCTGCCTCGGAACGCTTCTTTGCGCGCTCCTTCTTCTTCATCTGAGCCTCGTTCACATCATAGGCTCCCTCTGCAACGGCGAGTATGGAGAAGGCCTTTCCGGAGGCGCTCCTTGCCATTACAGCATCGCATACCTTGTCGATATCATAGGGTATCTCAGGGATGATGATGATATCAGCACCGCCTGCTATACCGGCGTTCAGCGTCAGCCATCCGGCCTTGTTGCCCATTATCTCGCATACGAGGATACGGCTGTGTGAAGCGGCCGTGGTGTGGAGCCTGTCTATAACATCGGTCGCTATGTCAACAGCGGTGTGGAAGCCGAAGGTGACATCTGTGCCGTAGATATCGTTGTCTATGGTCTTGGGGAGACCGATAACGTTGAGTCCCTCATCAGAGAGCAGCTTTGAGGTCTTGTGAGTGCCGTTGCCTCCGAGGGTGAGCAGGCAGTCGAGCTTCTGCTTCTTGTAGGTCTCCTTCATGTTCTTTACCTTATCCACATTGTCATCGCCGATGACCTGCATCATCTTGAAGGGCTGTCTCTTTGTTCCGAAGATCGTGCCGCCCTGAGTGAGTATACCCGAGAAGGAGGAGGGTGTCATATCCTTGCAGAGGTTGTTGATAAGTCCGTAGTAGCCGTTGGAGATGCCCACGATCTCTACATTGTCCTCGCCGAAGCGCTCATAGCAGGCCTTTGCCACGCCTCTGATAGTAGCATTGAGTCCGGGACAGTCTCCTCCGCTTGTGAGGATTCCGATTCTTCTTTTCATAGTATTACCTCCGTTATATATTCGCAGTACTTATATAGTGCCTGCATTGATACCTAAGCCGGGAGCAGTTATCATGGCTGAATCGCCGTCAGCCTTCATGCAGTCGATAGTCAGTACTACCGAAAGCACGGCAAGCTCGTTGGCCGGATCTTCAATATTTATCTCATAGCTGTCTCCCCAGGTGAACCAGGCCTTCCTGACGGAAGCGATGGTATTGTTCCCGAGGAATATGGAGAACTCATGCTGATTGACCTTGCCCTCGACTCTCCAGTCAAGGGGCTCGACGTCATACCGTGCCCTGAGAAGGGAAAGACGCTGCATCACAGTGAGCTTCATCCCGTCCTCCAGGGAGACTGTATATCTCGGCATGAAGGAGAAAGGCTTCTGACACACGTATGATACCTCTTTGCCGCTTTCATTCCTGATATGCAGCTTTCGTTTGATAGCCATCAGCTCTCCGCTGACTGTATACCGCTCGCGGTCGTCCTCATCCTTCACGACGAAGCTGTCTTTCCACGAGAATACCTTTTGTTTGATGTATAGCTTCATTGTCTGCTCCTCATATGCATACGGAAGAATTCTTCAAACTCGTTATGCGGCATAGGTCTGCCGTAGAGGAAGCCCTGGCCGAAGTCACAGCCTGCCTCGCGCAGTATCCTCTGCTGTTCGGGATTTTCTATGCCCTCGGCTATGGTCTCTATCTTCTTGGACTTGGCGATCCTGATGACAGCCGCTACGATCTCATAAGCGATGTTGTCGTTCTGTATGTCGGTAATGAAGGAACGGTCGAGCTTCAGCAGAGTTATGGGAAGTATCTGCAGGTAGCTGAGTGACGAGTAGCCCGTTCCGAAATCGTCCATGGCCAGCTTTACTCCGAGCTCACGCAGCTTGTTCATCTGGCTCACGGCAAAGTCTATATCGCTCAGTGCAAGAGTCTCGGTAAGCTCCACCTCGAGCCATTCCGGTTCAAGGTTGTTGCGTGTGAGCGCTTCTGAAACCTTCTCCTTGAGATCCTTCTGGAAGAAGTCGCTCGAGGTGAAGTTTATGGACATGACGATCTTGGGGAAGCCCATTCTCTGCCACAGCTTGTTCTGGCGGCAGCCCTCGTTAAGTACGAATTCGCTGATCCTTCCGATGAGGTGGGAGCTCTCAGCAACGGGAACGAAGCTGTCCGGTGTGATAACGGAACCGTCGGGCTTTATCCAGCGGATAAGAGCCTCAACGCCCATGAGCCTTCCGGTCCTGAGGTTGAACTTGGGCTGGTAGTAGAGCTTCAGCTCATCGTGCTCGATAGCACGGGCAAGAGCCTTCTCAAGCTCAGTGCTGTCGATGATGGAATCGTGCATCTTGGGCTCGTATGCGCGTATCGCGCTCTGGAAGCCTGCTGCGGATTTGAGTGCAAATTCTGCGTGCTCCATGACGTCGAGGAAGGACTTTCCGTCGGCGGGCATACGTGAGTAGCCTGCAGAGCAGCTGAGGTTTATGGAAGCAAAGTCATCGATATCGAGCTTTGCAAATTCACGCTGGATCTTTTTGATGGTAGCAACGGGTTCTTCCTTCTCGAAGGGGTTGTAGGGGAGGACAAGGGCGAAATTATCGCCGCTTATGCGGGCTGCAAGAGCATCTGACTTGTAGCTCTCCTTGACCTTGTAGAGGATATCCGAGAAATCCCTGAGTATCTTGTTTCCCTCATCGTAGCCGCAGGTATCGTTGATGATATGGAAGCGGTCGATATCGAAGACTATGATCCAGTAGGCGGATCTGTCCCTGACGCTTCTCTCATAGATAGTCTTGCCCCAGTCGAGGAGCTTGTTGCGGTTCGCATTCTTTGTTACCTCATCAGTGAACGCGAGCTTCTCAATAATAGCATCCTTCTCATGCTCATGGGTGATATCCATGAGTGCGCCGCCGAAGAGAGGAAGGGTATTGCCGGTGGCCTTGATAGCCTTGTAACGGAAGGAATACCACCTGTATGTGCCGTTTGCCGACTTTATGCTCAGCTCGATATTCTTTACCTCGCTGTCGCCGTCAAAGGCAGTGCGTATAGCCTGATCGAACTCCATGCGCGTGCTGGGCTCGATGAGGGAGCGGAACTCCTTGAGGTCAACGCTTGTTGCTCTCAGTCCGAGCATCCTTACTGTTTCGGCAGAGGCTGCATAGCGCTTCCTGTCGGTGCTCATAAGGAAACCGATCTCGGCGAGGCCCATGGCGTTGTTGAAGAAGTCATTGGCGCTGGCAAGGCTCGTCCTCATTTTCTTGATATCAGTGAGGTTGAAGCCGTTGCTGAGGTAGAGGGAATTCTTCTTGCGCTTCTTTATCAGTGAGGTGCTCCATGCGATAGTGATGATCTGACCGTAGGCGTTGCTGAAGCTCGCCTCATGGTTGCCGTTCTCCGTTATGGTCTTGAAGATGTTGGCACCGTCATGCTCGCCGCCGAAGGCCTTGATAAGATCCAGCTTCAGATCCTTCTTGTCATCTGGTATAGCCAGCAGCTTCCTGAGCTGCTTGTTCATGAAGATATATGAAAGGTCATCGCTCCATACAACGATCTCGGTGTTGAGACCTTCTGCGATGCCTGTAAAATCGTCCATATCCACTGACGAGCGCTGCGAAAGATACAGCTTGCTCAGAACGTAAGTCAGCAGACCGAGGCCGAGAATGGTGCTGATATATACGAGGATCATCATATTGCTCAGCTCAGGCCTGAACCGCGAATAGATGATGATAAGAGCAGTAGCGACTGTGATGACCAGAGCCGCGACAAGGGGGGTGCTCTTCTTCAAATTCTCCGCCTCCTTCGTGTAAATTAGCAGAATTATAGCTCCGCTTACTCTTATTATAGCAATTATAACCTAAAAAGTCAATAATTATTTTGTACCTACAATACATTTTTTATAAATTTACCGTAAATGTACAAGAAAATTTCACAGATTATTCACTTTTATATGGTAAAATAGATAGTATCAGAGGCATATCGCAGCAATGCTTTTTCTCTGCACTTAACAACAAGATCATACTACGGAGGTAAATATATGGCTCATATACTGATAGTTGACGACGAGATAAACATTCGCAAGGTCGTGAGAGAATACGCTGAGTTTGAAGGCTATGAGGTCACAGAGGCCGAGAACGGCATGGAGGCTGTCTCGCTCTGCCATGACAACGACTATGACCTTATCATCATGGATGTCATGATGCCGAGACTTGACGGCTATTCGGCCTGCAAGGAGATACACAAGAGCAAGAACATCCCCGTTATCATGCTCTCGGCACGGGGCGAGGAGTATGACAAGCTCTTCGGATTCGAGATAGGTGTTGACGACTATGTTGTCAAGCCCTTCTCACCTAAGGAGCTCATGGCGAGGGTGAAGGTCGTGCTCAAGCGCAATACCAAGGCCGCCGAGACGGCTCAGCCCGACAGATACGTCTTCGAGGGACTGGAGGTTGATATCTCAGGCCGTGAGGTATATGTCAACGGCGAAAAGGCTTCCATGACTCCCAAGGAGTATGATCTCCTGTTCTACCTTGTACGCAACAAGAACATCGCCCTTTCAAGAGACAAGCTCCTCGAGGAGGTATGGGGCTATGACTTTTTCGGCGATGACAGGACTGTTGATACTCATATCAAGATGCTGAGAAACAGTCTCGGTGAATACAGAAAGTTCATTGTTACCCTGAGAGGAATGGGATACAAGTTTGAAGTTAACTGAAAAGTGTCGCTCCGTAATGGGGCGTATCCCTCTTAAATTCACGATATGGTCGTATTTTATCATATTCACGATCATCGTTTTCGTTCTGCTGTGGCTGTTCCAGGCTCTGTTCTTTGAATCCTTCTACAGCAGGATGACTAAGCTCGATGTGGCCAAGACTGCCGAGCAGATAACGAGGTCCTACGAATCGGGCGACGTGAAGGAAGTCTCCGAAACGATAAACACTCTCGCAGTAAGGTATAATGTCTGCGTTGAGGTACTCGATATGTACGGCAGATCCTATACGAGCAAGCACGTTCTCGGCGACTGCATGATGCACGGACGTGAGAACAGCGTATACAAGTACCTGACAAAGATACACGAGGGCGGAAATGAATCCCGTCTGCTCATTGACGAGAATCCCCGCACAAAGTACAAAATGATAATCTACGGAGGAGTGCTCGGCTCAAAGGAGCGGCCGAAGGGATATCTTCTTATAAATGCGGCCCTTGAACCTGTCGGCTCGACTGTCACTATCATCAAGCGCCAGCTTCTCATCATAACAGCGATGCTGATACTCTTTGCCCTCGTGATATCCCTGTTCATGGCAAGACGTATCGCAAGGCCTATCGACAGGATAACCGAATCTGCCGAGCAGCTTGCAAAGGGCGATTTTGAAACCAGATTCGACGGCAGGGGATATCTTGAGGTGCGCAAGCTCGCACAGACTCTTACCTATGCCGAGAAGGAGCTGATGCGTGTCGATACGATGCAGCGCGATCTTATCGCCAATGTATCTCACGACCTCCGCACACCTCTGACCATGCTGAAGGCCTATGCGGAAATGATACGCGACCTGTCCGGCGATAATCCGGCGAAGCGCAACGAGCATCTCGGTATCATCATCAACGAGACAGACCGTCTCTCCGCAATGGTAAACGATATCCTCGATCTATCCAAGCTCGAGAGCGGCAAGCAGAAGCTCTCCCTTTCCCAGTTCGAGATAAGGGACAAGATGACGGCGATAATCGGCCGTTTCAGAGGTATATCCGATCAGATGGGATACAGCATCCACTTTACTCCTGATGAGGAGAGGATAGTGTGCTGTGATGTGGTGAAGATAGAGCAGGTCATCTACAACCTGATAAACAACGCTATCAATTATACCGGTGCGGACAAGCAGGTCTTCGTCCGACAGATAAATACCCCGGACGGAGTAGTGATCGAGGTGGAGGACACCGGCGACGGCATCGAGGAGGACAAGATCAAGCTGATCTTCGACAAGTACTACCGCTCGGAGAACCATAAGCGTGAGGTAGTCGGCACCGGACTCGGTCTTTCCATTGTAAAGGCCGTCCTGAAGCTGCACGGCTATGACTACGGTGTAAGGAGCGTTCTCGGCAAGGGCTCGACCTTTTGGTTCAAGATCGGGAAACCCGTTGGTGAAAACGCACAAAAACATGAATGTAATGTTGAACAGATTCTTTGATAGTCGTTCTATTATTTTCACATAACTTTCACATAGGCAGGTTATAATGTAACTGCTGAGGGAGAAGTCCCGAAGCTGATTTTCATGGTAGTATAATGTTTACCCCAACATTATATTATTAAATCCCCAATAATCCCTATATCATGGCAGATGAGCTTCCTGAAGAGGAGGCTCATTTGTTATCTGTACGCTTTTTGCGCCGGAATACAAACGAAACTGCCCGCAGTCCGGTCTGATGATCGCTGCGGGCAGTTTCTTTATCCAGCCGGACTGGATCAGCCCTCAAAAATGACCGATCATAAGCCGTCAGGTCATCATAGCCCGAACAGAAGTCAACTAAATTTTAAAAACAGGTTGACAAGTGGAATGAGATGTGCTATAATAGCTTCAGAAATCATTCCGGAGGGATATATATGGAAAAAACAGCAACAAAACCGATATTAAACACACGCGATCTCGTGCTCACGGCCTTCATGTCAGTGATAATGGCCGTCTGCTCATGGATAGAGATACCGTCTGCTGTCCCGTTCACGCTCCAGACATTTGCGGTATATCTTGCATTGATACTCCTCGGAGGAAAAAAGGGGCTGCTCTCCATAGCCGTATATGAGCTGCTCGGCCTTATCGGTATACCTGTATTCGCAGGCTTCACAGGCGGCGCAGGAGCCTTCCTCGGCGCGACAGGCGGCTACCTCATCGGCTTTTTCTTCATCGCACTGATATACTGGGCAAGCGAGAGGATACCTGTAAGCGGCAAGGTGATGCGCGGTATCATAGTTGTAACCGCCCTGCTTGTGGGAACGGTCGTCTGCTACGCCTTCGGCACTGTATGGTTCGTCAAGGTCTATACGGCAAAGAACAGTCCGGTGAGCCTGTCTACTGCTCTGAGCTGGTGTGTGACGCCCTTTGTTCTTGTGGATCTTCTGAAGCTCGCAGCAGCATTCCTGCTCGGCGGAAGGATAAAGAAGTATGCAAAGCTGTAAGCTGAGACCTCATCACGGCCTGTGTATACGTTTCTTTGAGAACAAGGGATACAGCGACGGTTTCACACGGAATATGGCGGAGGTCATACGCTTTCTTGAGGAAAACGATCCGGTCATCACAGTTGCAGCCGGAGAGGACTGTATATGCTCCTGCTGTCCTGAGCTCTCCGCCGGAAGATGTGAAGAATCAGGCAGGGCTGCTCTTTATGACAGAAGAGTCATGGAGATATGCAGCCTTTCTGCCGGACAGCATATCCGCTGGAGTGAGTTTCAGAGTATCATAGCCGATAAGATAACCGGATGCGGAAGACTGCCGGAGATATGCGGAGACTGCCGCTGGTACGGTATCTGCGGACATAAAAGCAAAGGGCGCTGATGCGCCCTTTTCAGCTTGTCAAAAAAGTTAGTTTCACCGATAAAACCAAACAGTTGGGATTCCAAAGGGGCTCCGCCCCTTTGGTCAGGTCAAGGGCAGAATGCCCTTGTGGGGTGTGGGGCAAAGCCCCACATATAGCCTTCGGGCGCTCGGCAAGGGGTGAATTCAAAAACAGTCCGGTGGACTGTTTTTGAAGAGGGGACGCCCTGCAAGAGAGGGCGTCCCCTAAGTAGATATAGGTTTTTTGACAGACTGAAGGGACTGCTCCGGCAGTCCCTTTGCTCTTACTGTTCATTATCCGTCTCAGCTCCGGTCTCTGAGAACTCTGTCTCAGGTACAGCCGTCTCAGCCGCAGGCACCGGCTTCTTCTTCGGTGAAGCGAGCCAATAAAGTGGCTTCGATACCAGTCTTCCGAGCAGCTTCGCCAGGAAATTCACGGGGAAGCTGACGAGCACTGTCAGCAGGAAGTGGAGCGGTATTATCTTAAAATACCTTGCAATGAATATAGCCGGAGAGTTCTCACCCTTGATGAAGTGCCTTACATACAGCACATCGCCGATAAACGACATAAGGTAGACCGTCATGGACAGTCCTGCCACCGCCGACAGCACCCTGCATACCACCTTGTTCTTTATCTTTATGTCATAGAAGGTAAGGAAGATGAAGGCTGCAACTATGACGTTGAGGAAGTCCTCGTTGTTGAAGTTGAAGCCGGTATACCAGCCGCCGCCCTGCTCGGGCTTGACGGTAAAGTAGTTTACAGCGACCTCGGTCATGAGCAGCACCAGTGCCGTCAGGGCCGATATCACCCTGTTTATCTTCGGGCGGTATTCCGCTATCATCAGTCCGCTCCAGTAATAGGTCACGGGCCAGAGGCTCACAAAGGCGCTCGGCACCCATCCGATATTGGTGACCTCTCCGCTGACGGTTATGGGGATACGGTTGATGGTATAGGCCGCGTTGCCTATGACTCCCAGCACTACCAGCGCCGCGAGCTTCTGCTTTCCGCTCTTCATGCTGCGGTAGGCGTAGTTGATGAAGGGC
>Ga0247608_10000121_pt1 | contig 148551 bp, 208 predicted proteins | sample 176DNAGHGlowgp2_FD_193490 | JGI IMG/M metagenome (GOLD analysis project Ga0247608, IMG submission 193490) | Sheep rumen microbial communities from Palmerston North, Manawatu-Wanganui, New Zealand - 1766 DNA GHGlow gp2 | ecosystem: Host-associated > Mammals > Digestive system > Stomach > Rumen...
TCCTCAAGGTGCCAAGGGTTCCGCAGGTGCTCAGGGTTCTAACGGTGCTCAGGGTACTGCAAGCACATTGACGGGTAAACTCGGTGTTCAAGGTTCAATCGGTCCTCAAGGTGCTAAGGGTTCCGCAGGTGCTCAGGGTTCCAACGGTTCACAGGGTAATCTTGGTGTTACGGGTAAATTCGGTGTACAGGGTTCAATTGGTCCTCAAGGTGCCAAGGGTTCCGCAGGTGCACAGGGTTCCAACGGTGCTCAGGGTACTGCAAGCACATTGACAGGTAAACTCGGTGTTCAAGGTTCAATTGGTCCTCAAGGTGCCAAGGGTTCCGCAGGTGCACAGGGTTCTAACGGTTCACAGGGTAATATCGGTGTTACAGGTAATCTTGGTGTCCAAGGTAAGATAGGTCCGCAAGGTAAACAAGGTTCAAGCGGTGCACAAGGTTCTAACGGTGCTCAGGGTACTGCAAGCACATTGACAGGTAATCTTGGTGTCCAAGGTAAGATAGGTCCGCAAGGTAAGCAAGGCTCAAGCGGTGCACAAGGTTCTAACGGTTCACAGGGTAATATCGGTGTTACAGGTAAACTCGGTGTACAAGGCTCAATCGGTCCGCAAGGTAAACAAGGTTCAAGCGGTGCACAGGGTTCCAACGGTGCTCAGGGTACTGCAAGCACATTGACAGGTAAACTCGGTGTTCAAGGTTCAATTGGCCCTCAAGGTGCCAAGGGTTCCGCAGGTGCACAAGGTTCTAACGGTGCTCAGGGTACTGTCGGTTCACAGGGCAAGATTGGTGCCAAGGGTTCAAGAGGACCACAAGGTGCTAAGGGTGCTAGTGGTGAACAGGGCTATCAAGGCGAACAGGGCACGGCAAGTATTGTGACCGGCAAAATTGGTGCAATGGGTTCAAGAGGACCACAAGGTCTTGGTGGTGCGAACGGATTACAAGGTGCTCAAGGAACACAAGGTGTAATTGGTCCTGTTGGTCCGAACGGTGCTGTCATAAATGTGAATAAAGCAACGAGCGCCACAACCACGACAATGTATCTTGTTGGTAGAAACTCTTATAATACGACAACAATGAACACCGACACGTGGTATGTCAATCAGCACGTCTACGCACAAAATGGAAGAGTATATTCAGCAAATGGTTTCTATCAGAATTCAGATGAGAGTTTGAAGAATATTGTTGGAGAAGTTGATTTCTCAATTGATGTAATCAAGTCCATACCTAAGTTCTACTACTATTGGAAGGACAAGAGTATGGGTGAAGACAGGAAGATTGGTACATCAGCTCAGATACTTTCCAAGTACTTCCCTGAACTTGTTTCCGAAGGTATTGATGGTAAGTTGACTGTTGATTACTCAGGTTTGTCGATTGTACTTATGAAGGCGTTCGAAGTCTTGTATTCTGACACACAGGAATTGAAGGCACGAATAGAGGAACTTGAAAAACATATTATGGGTTAAACATTAATACGTTTTATAAAGCGCAAAAAAAAACCGATGGAAATAAAAACTCCGTCGGTTTTTTTGTATATTTGTTTTATGGATGGGAAATATCAATATTTTTATGGTGACACACTAATTGAATATCCGTTTGATGTCACTGACAGGGATAAGTATATTGTCTTTACTTGTGCGAAGGACGAGGATGAATATATTATTGAGTGGGTTGATCATTATTTGAATCTTGGTTTTGACAAGATAATAATATGTGACAACAATGATGAGGATACCTTATCTAATATATTGTCGGATTATATTAGTAGTGGCAGTGTAGAGATATTCAAGTGCACATTTTTTAAGAATTTCCAAGTTGGGATTTGTGATATGTTTTTAAGGGCATCAAATTTCAAATGGTGTGCATTTTTTGATTGTGACGAGTTTCTTGAGATAAATGATTCCCATTCGTCAATAAAGGATTTTCTTGACACGATTGAACTTGACTGTTTATTCGTAAATTGGCTTAATATGTCCAACTGTGGCGAATTGGTTAAGAAGGATGGTGATGTACAGGAGCGTTTCACATATCCGTTTCAACCTGTTACAATGTGCAAGGAGAACATTTACGGAAAGTGTATCATTAGGGGTGGTCTTCCTGATACTTATTCTTTTTCCTGCAATATGCACAAGCCAGTAAAGTTGGATGGGAATGATTTTGATGTATCTTATGGCGGGTATTATGTTGAAGGACAGAGATGTGATATGTATGGTACGCCATTGAGGTACAAGAGGTGTTATCTCAAGCATTATTATACGAAATCATTTGAGGAATTTTTGAAAAAAGAGAAGAGGGGTTATCCTGATGGCACATCTCTTAAGATAAATCTCGATACATTCGGTTACTACTCAACGGAAAAGTATGATATAAGCAGATTAGTGCAGTCATCTACGCTTAATGTTGATAATTTTAACGGCGTGGCTGAAAGCACATATGACTATAAATTGATCAAAGTTGTAAATAAAGGCAACGTTTTCGCTTTATTTTACTATTGCATTTTATTACTTTATAAAAGAAAGGATGTTGTTGTTTTTGTCGATTGTGACATTAATGACGAGTTGTATAATGTATTATTCAGCATTTCCTTTAACAATGGGAACAAGATTATTCTAAATATGGATGAACACTCGTTTGAAAGAACGGTTTACAAATATTCAAAAGATAATAATTACTATTTCAGCATAATAGAGGCGTTATGATAAAAAAACTTGTATTCAATCTTTTCCTTTCAAGGGAGACATTTGATTGTGAAGTAAACAGACTACATTTCAAGTGTATTGAGACATATGCGAATGTATTTGATGAGATGTTGTTTGTTTTGTCTTTGGATGATATTAATGACCTTGAATTGATAAGAATGGCAGAAAATAAACTCTTGCAGATGCATACGAAGGGGACAATAACTTTCAGTATTGCAAAGAACACCGAATTAAGGGAGACGGAAGCATTCAAGCGTGAGATTGTCGACAAGATGCCTGAAGAAAAATTAGTGTTTTTCGGGCACAACAAGGGAATTACCAATATCAAGAAATATGGGAAGGACAACATAATGTATTGGATTGCGGGAATGTATTTCTTTAGTTTAAACTATATGGATGAGGTTGTTGACAAACTCATTGGAAGACCCTCCTTTTCATATGGTTCAATGTTGACAAAGAACGATATAACGAATATAAGGTACGGTTGGGCGTATATCGGAACATTCTTTTGGATAAATAGTGCCATTCTGTATGACCACATAAAACGCTTTAACATAGAACTTCCGCATTGTACAAACAGGTTTTATGATGAGGAATTTCTTGGAAACGTATATTCTATGGATTTTTTCGCATTGTCACATGAGAACCGTTATCTGATGAATGGCGGTGATTATTACCGTAATTCAAGATTATATGTAAAACTCATATATGAAAATAACGGTTTGGATGAGTTTAATGCTTTCTATGATAAAATAATAAATGAATTAGGAATAAATTTAGAAAAGAAGAATGAACAGAAACGACAAGATAATTGAAATTATCTACACTTGCACAGGCGGATATGTTAATTACACAAAACCATTTCTTGAGAGTATAAAGTATTTCTTCCCGAATAACAGGAAGTTTGTCAGGATTATAAGTGACGGAGCGGAGGAATATGCGGGCTTTCATGACAATAATGTCATTTACACTGAGGTGATAAAGAAACCAAACCTCATTTATCCGTGTGTTCCCATCCACAAGATGTATTGGATAAACGAGATACCAAGAATGGCTGCTGACTACACTTTCTATTTTGATGCCGACACCATTTTCAAGGAGGTTCCATACTATAATTGGGATGAGATTCTTGACCGTCTTGATGAGGGTTGTGTTATGATTTCAAAAAATCCGTATTATCTCCATCCTGACGAGGGTGTAAGAAACTATTGGGTTAACACCACGATAATGGATAATACGGAGAAGGACGAGACACAGGGTGCATACATTGACAGTGATACGCCATACACATATGTTATTACGTCGTTCTTTGGCGGTAATTCATATGAAATGCACAGGATATGCGACAAGATAGTTGAGATGCAACTCGGAGATATGACAAGAGATAACTGGTATCATATCCCTAAGTTCATCGATGAGAACTATTTCAACAGATTGGTATATGATGCGGAAAAAGGTAGGGGAAACGGTGAATTTACGTTCCTTGTAAGACACTTCAATGAGTTCTACGGACTTGACAATATACAAAGGGACAGTGTCTTTATGTATCAAAAGAATATGAAAGACTACAAGTTCAATAGACGTTAATGGAAAAAAAGAAGATAATTGGAATATTCTGCGGAATTTTATATCTGCCTGACGAACTGGTGCATGAATGGGATGAAACAGCACTTAATGAGGGTATTGGCGGAAGCGAGACGTGGGCGATAAGCGTCTCCTCAGAATTATCCAAACTTGGATTTCATGTCATAATGTTTGCCGACTGTGAACACCATTTTTCAAGTGACGGCGTGGAATATTATTCATATAAGGAGTTCGTATCCGTATGTAATAAAACAAGATTTGATTACTTCATTGTATCGAGATTTGCAAGCATAGTATCGAACACAATAAACTGTGACAATATTTTCATAATCGCACATGACAATTACATACTTGAAGCCTATAATTTGTCTGATTTGAAACTGCATCTTGTATCCAAAATAATCACATTGTCCACTTTCCAAGAAAAAAGACTGCTTGAAGAATATGAAGGACTGACAAGGGACCGATTCATACGCTCAGGTAATGGAATTGATTGGGGACTCTATTCTGATGTCGACACATATGAGAAGAAAAACAAAATGGTGTGGTCTTCAGATAAGTCAAGAGGTGCCAAATACTTGATAACTAAGATACTACCAATAGTTAGACGTGAGATACCCGATTTTGAAATAGATGTGTGCAGTTATGCGGATAATTGTACTGATGACTATTTCAATGTAGAAGGCGTCAATCTTAGGGGAAGGTTATCGAAGGCGGATTTAGCCAAACTTCAAAAAGAGAGCAAAATTTGGATATATCCGAATCACGGTCATTTTGAGGATGGGACAAAACTTGGGGAAACATTCTGTATTACGGCGGTTGAGAATGCCGCAGCGAAGAATGCCATCATTTGTGCAGGAAAACACGCATTTTCTGATACACTTAGCGGATATGACGGTTTTGTTGGGGATGAATGTTTTGGTTTCAACGAATGGTTAATGGATGAGAGCAGACTTGATGAATTTGCCGAGAAACTTGCGAGACAGGCGATTGAATTATTGAAAAATGAGGACGAAAGGGCAAGACTTGCAAACTTGGCATACAAAATCTGTCAAAAATATACTTGGAAAAATATAACAGAAGCATTAATAAAAACTATGAGTCCAGAAGAATTGAAAAATTATGAGTTGGATGAGAGAATCAGACGCAATATGGTTTTCCATTTTTGGCTACCGGAGAATGTGGATGAGAATTATCTGCGCATACTTAGGATACATTTAAGGTGTCTTGATTTGTTCCGTGATAACTTTACGGACATAAAATATGTATTGGCGTATGATGTCAAGAACGAAGATATGATAAAGGCGTATGAACGGCGTCTTCTCGGTGATGGTTTTATTGGGAACATCTCATTTAAGGTAATTGAAAACAATCCGATGTTAAGGGAGGCGGTAACTTATTATGATGAGGTCATATCAAAGTTGGATTCCATTGATGGTATAACGTTTTTCGGACATCTTAAGGGTGCGACAAATCTTGGTAACAAAAACGTAAAAACAGAAAATATTGAAAAATGGATTACGTTTATGTATTGGATGAATATGCGTGATGTAAAATATGTGGCTGATATACTTGTAAGACCACATACGATAACATATGGAACGTTTAAGTTCCTTGCAAAGGATTTCACGAGAAACGGATGGGCCTATCTTGGTAGTTTCCAATGGATAAACACTAAAAAATTGTATGATTACATTGGTGGCAGAAATCCAAAAAGTGTTGATCTCGGTTCGGCGGAACTTTTTTTAGGGGATTACGTAACAGGAAATCCGGATTATTCTTTTTCAGAGAACCTGTTGTCGTTTATGTATGACAGTAATCCCCGTTGTCTTTATGAAGAGGACATTGATGCCGTAATATCTATACTTTTGCCCGATGAGGGTAATCGTAACGAATATTACGCTTTCCATAATGAAATTTTAAACTATATTAATAATGAAAAATAAGATTTCTTGTATTTTAATCTGTAAAGGGGACATTGATGTTTCCGAAATAACAAACGGTGAATACGGGGGTGAAAATGCAGAAAAGGGTTTTGATATTCTCCATTTGAAAAATCCCGGTAACTTGGGTGAATTGTATGATGCAATGTACACAGAGAAGTGTCCTGATGCCATCATAACAGTTGGTGACTTCAAACAATTTGAACCAATGGTGAACTTGCCTTATGAAATAAGGAAGAAGTGGACACATACTGATATGTACAAACCTCAACTAATTGGGCATTATATAATTGAGACATTTATGATGAACATAAGTAGGGATAAGAATGTAGGCAATGAATTGTTCTCAATATTTACATGTACACATAATACCCCGAAGGAATATCTTGACCGCCTATACTCATCGTTACGGAAACAGACATATAAGGAATGGGATTGGTGGATACTTGATGACAGCGACAATGATTCTGTGATAGAAACTATAGGCGGTTATCGGGATTTCAGAATTCACGTGATAAGAAACTCATCACATCACGGAAATATCGGTCTTAATAAACGCACAATTGCAATGGCGTGTGACGGTGACTATCTGTTAGAAGTTGATCATGATGATGAACTGACACCTGATTGTCTTGAACTTTTGTATAAGGCATACATTTTACACCCAGACGTCGGATTCGTTTATTCAAAGTGTCTCGAAGAAATAAACGGCATTCCAATTGTATATGGCGACGGATGGGGCTTCGGATACGGTATACTGGATACCTTTGTCACGGATGATGGTAAAAAACTTACATATTCAGCAACACCCGATGTCAACGCCGTAACGATAAGGACGATATATGCCCAACCGAATCATATAAGGTCATGGAGAAAGGATGTGTATCATAAGATTGACGGACACAATATAACACTTTCCGTGTTGGATGATCAAGATTTGATTATAAGGACATTCCTAAGCACAAAAATGTGTAAGGTTGACAAGGTTCTGTACATTCAACATGAAGGGACGAACGAAAGAGGGCAAGAAACCGGTGATACCGCACAGAGTAAGCGCTTCAATGAAATTCAGAGAACAACTTGGATTTTAAAGAACAGATATGACAGGTTAATCCACGAACGTGTCCTCACACTTGGTCATAATGATCCTGTGTGGAACAGCCAATATGGAGCAAGTTTTCTTGAGATGGAACACGAGAAACTACCACCGATAAACTACATATATGAGCCATAAAAAAAAATGCGGGTTAAATGCCCGCATTTTGTTTTTTCATTAGTTTTATTATCTTATTGAAGAGATATTTTGCTTTGGGATTTCCGCTTAATTCGTGTTTCAATTCCGCAATCATATTACTCAGGTCATTTCCGTTTTTGTTGTATGAATCAAGATTGCCGAACATCGTCTCTGCTTGTGGAACTATTTTGTGGTGCTGTCCATATGCCCACCTTTTACTCCCGATTCCTGAAAGTGGTATCCACCCTGCATCTGCCACCTCTCCTGGTTCACAGTGGCTGATATCTACAGGGTAATCGTCGATTGTTCCGTCCAAGACAGCCGAGAAACGGACGGACACGTCCTGTCTTCTTCCACCTGGACTTGAGTTAATACCCATCATTTCTATTTTCTCAAGTGGAACCACGACACCGGTTTCTTCATATGCTTCCCTCTGTGCCGCCTGTTCTATTGATTCTCCATAGTCAAGGTAACCTGCGGGGATATTCCAAAGCATATTGGCGTTTTGCGCACCTTGTCCTCTTTGATTGGCTAACACGCACAATTCACCCTCCTTGTTCTTACAATAGACATATAGCGACACAGTAATTGACCTTGATATATAGAACAATTGCCCGTCAATCTTCACCGGTCTGTTATATGGTTCGCCCGGTCTTCTTGGTTTACAGTTCTTGTCATTCAGCAATTCAATTGGGGTATTGGATTGTGTAAGGTCATCCATCGCCTCGTTAATCATTTGTCTTATGCTCTTTTTAGTAATCATTAGTCGCTTGTTGTTTTTTTGTAGATTTTCTTAATGCTCCATCCGGTTTTCTCCATTATGAGGCGTTTTATTTCACCGGCTCTGTAATCTTTTCCTGTTGTGCTGCCGGTAAAGAACACCTGTTTTGATTTCTTGTACTTCTCCTCAAGCAGATTGTACATTCTTATGGCATCTGACGTGTTTTTACAGACCACAAACTCGATTTGGTCATAATCATATCTGAAGATAACCTTGTTATTATAAATATAAACTTGAACAAGATTATATGTCCCATCTATGACCTTATTTATGAATTTATCATAAATGAAATGGAATGTTTTCCTGTCAGTTTTCGGATTGTATCCATATACCCAAAATGTTTCCTCCTTTACATGTGGAAATTTGTCATAGACAACCCAATCCTTGTCCGTTATCTTGTTCTCCGTCAACTTTCCGTATTCGTTTCTTAGGAAGTGCCCATTGATGTTATCAATGTTTCTTTTCAATATCAGGTATTCGCTCACATATTCGTTGTGTCCGCGATATTTTCCGTTATTCACATATTTGACGGGAAATTCCACATTGTCGTTTTCCTTGAGCAGTTTTTGCTTAACAGCATCCGCCTCACCCAAATTATGGTATTTGCCTATGTATGCAACTTGTTTTTTAGAGTCAAATTGCAGTATTTTGAAATCCCATGTATCCTGATTCTTTGCTCCGGGCTTCTTTTTTTTCTTTTTCGGACCGGTTTTCTTATGCCTTCCCCTTTTCTTTGTATAATAATAGTAGTATGTGCTACCGTCCTCTCGTAAAATCTTAGCCATATATAAAAAATATATTGTATATTTGATAAAAAAGAAAGTTATATTATGTTTTTCTGCTTAACAGTTGCAATCATTTCCACATTGTTGTGGGTTAATTTACTTTTTGCAGAGTGTATCAATTCAGTAAACAAGCACTATGCAAGTGCTGAAGACAATAAGACAGAGTTGGCCAATGCAAAATTGAGAATTTTATTGGTAATAATAATGGGATTCTTTTGGTCCGCAGTAATATACTATTGGTAATGGAAGCAAACAGACATTTTACGTTGATCATAGCAGGTGACAATCCGGCTAAACAAGCAAAACCATATTCAAACAAACCGCTTAAGAAGAAGCGTAAGGTATATGAGTTTTCAAAGGCTCGTGAGTATTATGAGGCAAAACTAAAGTTCTTCAAGGACGTTCTTGAAACCGATACGGATGATGACTTTAAGAAGTTGATAAAGTCCAATATAGAATATATGGAATCACTTGATCCAGTTGATTATTATTTGGACCTTACAGAGGGTCTTGATCTTGATGAAGAAACAGGTGATGCGTACTCCTATGATAACCCAAATGCAAAATATGACATTTGGAGAATCGGAAAAGAACTGTCATTGCCCCTGATAACTAAAAATGGAAAGGAAAAATTCTCAGCGAAGAAGGGGGATGTCGATTGGTCCAAAATCCATATGAAAGATGCGGAGGTTTATGAATTTGTGTGGGATTCAGTAATGGAGGGTAAGAAACCTGAGACAGAAGAGGAAGAGACCTTATATAATAATATGAAGAATAGAAGGGCATATTTCGAGCATTTTGGCAATAAGGAAAATTATGTTGTCAGTAATGTGGCTTTTTGGGGATATGCATTTCTAAGTGAAGAAACCGGTTGGGTTGAATTGGAGGATAATATGGATCAAGTTGAGTGGGTTAAGAATTTTTACAAGAGATTCATAGAGCCGCTTGATGATGACACATTGATTACAGTATGCGAATGTATACGATATTAAAGAAAAAGTTTGTATATTTGTATTGAACATTAGAAATAACAATAATTAATTTTTTTAATAACTTTAAATTTTAAACATTATGCAGAACATTACAATTATTGGTCGTCTTGGCCGTGATGCTGTGATTCGCGAGACATCTACAGGCTCTCGCTTCGTGACAATGACCGTTGCAGTAAATGCACGTAGACAAAATGCCGAGAAGACATCTTGGTATGAGGTAACGACATTTAATGTTGAACGTCTTGAAAAGATGGTGCCCTATCTCACCAAGGGTTCATCCGTAGTAGTTGTTGGTGAGTTGGATGCAAGTATTCAGAGTGGCAGTGACGGCGTTCAGCGACTTCGCCTCTTGGTAAATGCAGACCGTGTGGATTTCAATTCGAACAGCAGCAGTGGCAACACTAAGACTGTTACGGAAACCGTTGCGGCACCAGAGGATGTGACGGCAGACCCCGCACCTGTTGAAATGCCTGACGAAATTCCTGTTATGCCTGTAAAGAAGGGCAAGAAAGCAAAGGCAGAAACAGTAGAGGAAACAAAGAGTGACGACGACGAGTTGCCATTCTAAAGATGAAAAGATAGAGTCCCCGTTAATTCGGGGACTTTTAAATGATTAGAGATGGAAGAAAAGAATTTTTATGATATTCTCGGTGTCAGTAAGGATGCAAGCCAAGACGAGATAAAGAAAGTCTATAAGGAACTTGCATTGAAGTGGCATCCGGATAGATTTGCCGGAAAATCCGAAAAAGAAAAGGCTGAGGCTGAAGAAAAGTTCAAGGAAATCAGCGAAGCATATAATGTTCTTTCAGATGAAGAAAAAAGGAAAGAATATGATATGGCGGGACAAGATCCGTTTATGAACGGATTTGGCGGATTTAATCCTTTTGAGGATTTTGATCCGTTCGGAATGCATAGACAAAGACAAGAAAAGGGCGAAGATATTGCGACACATGTTTACATTACTCTTGAGGATGTCCTGTATGGTTGTGTAAAGGAGGTGACGTATCAACATAGAGTTAAGTGTAAGCATTGTAACGGTACCGGTTCTGATGATGGCAAGGAAACAACATGTCAGCATTGTGGCGGTAGTGGAAGAATCAGAACCCAAAGGAACGTTAATGGTATGCATATCATTAACGAGACTGTTTGTCCATATTGCGGAGGACGTGGAAAAACAATAACAAATCCTTGTAGGGTTTGTGGCGGAAGTGGATTCGTTAATGAAGACAGTAAGACCTCTGTAAACATACCGGCAGGTATTTTCGACGGTGCAACATTAACAATTGAAGGGAAGGGCTACCCACCACGTAGCGGAAACGGCATCAACGGTGACCTATATGTTGTGGTGCATGTATTGGGGAATAACAAGTTTGAACGTGATGGGGACAATATCAGAAGCGACCTTCACCTTAACCTTAAGGAGGCTTGGCTTGGCTGCGAAAAGGAAGTGGAGACACTTGATGGTAAAAAGGTCAAAATCAAGATACCAAAACTGACAAAGGACGGTCAACAGTTCAGTATCAAGGGTAAGGGACTATCCAATCTTAGGAATGGATATATATCCGGAGATCACATTGTAAAAGTCATATACGACGTACCAAAATCATTAACAAAAAAACAAGAGGAACTTTTAAAGGAATTTTATGAATAATATCGAGAAAGATTACAAGAAATTTGCATTTGGACATAATGTAAGTTCAATGCTTATTGATGATTATAACCGAAAGGTTGTTGATACATACATCGAACCGACAATTATAGAGGAAAGAAAACTTAATGCCACACAAATCAGTGTGTTCAGCAGATTGTTTATGGAACGTATCCTTTTCATCGGTACAGAAATCAACAGTGACGTTGCAAATGTCATTAATTCACAACTACTTTACCTTGAAATGGAGAACCCTGAGAAACCAATCAGTATCTATATCAACTCACCTGGCGGAAGTGTCTATGATGGTCTCAGTATCTATGACCTGTTCAAGTATGTATCGAGTCCGATTAGCACAACCTGCATCGGAATGGCGGCATCAATGGGCGCAGTTCTTCTCTCTTCGGGTGATAATGGGAAGCGTTTCGCACTACCAAACAGTCAGATTATGATTCATCAACCGTTGTCAAGTCTCGGATATGCACAGGCATCTGATATCGAAATTGCAAACAACGAAGTACAGAAGTGCAAGAAAACATTGTATAATATATTGTGTGAGAACACAGGAAAGAGTTACGATGAGATTACGGCGGCTTGTGACAGAAACAATTGGTTTACGTCTCAGGAGGCAATTGACTTTGGACTTATCGATGAAGTAATAAAAAAGAAAAAGTAAACTTTTACTAATCTAAAAAGAATGCGGGCAGAAATGTCCGCATTTTTTGTTTATATAGAATGTGGGCAGAAATGTCCACATTTTTTTGTTTATATATCGCCATCAAGTTATATTTATAATAAATAAATCATAATAATAAATGGCGCATAAATACGTAAAACTACACGGACTCCCGCAGATATTCAATTCGAAGGAAGAAGCCCTGTCAGGTTTGAGAAATGAAATCCTTTCGAATCTCGACGAGTACCAAGATGGTGAACTTCTTGCGCTCAGGTACTATGATGCCGACAAATGCAATATAACGGCGATAGATGTCTTTGTGAATATTGTGGACATTGATGGTGATGGTACAAAGGATGTTATACTTTCACCTGATGACGGCATTAAACTTATTGAAAGTGATACTGAGCCGGATGATCATGATGCCATATGGATACAGGATTCGGAAGAGACTGTAAGCGAAGGGGTTCAGGGTGATATCAAAAGCCTACAGAAAGCGCTTAAGGCATTGATTGAGGTTGTCAACCGTCATGAACATGCGTTCACACACGCAATGAACAGTGGTGACATTTTCAATAGTGCGAAGGCTGAGATGATGGCTGGCGAATATCCGGAACTTACCATTGACGGGCTTATCAGTGGGGATACGGATGGCGACGAATCGGAGGAAGAAGGGGAAGGCACGGGTCTTGCAACGGACTTCGACCTTTATCTAGCAAATACGCCTCTTTCCGCATATACGTCGGAATCTGAAAGCACATTATCGTTATATCGCAATCAGAGATATTTTTTACGATGTGTGTTTGCACCATCTGGAGCATCAAGAACTGATAATGTTGTCGAATATTTTACGGGCGGTGACGATAATGTTGCTGTTGTCAATTCGAAGGGTGTACTTTCTGCAAGTACAAGCGGATATACTACACTTACGGCGGTAATGACTAACACGGCAACAACAGTTACAAAGTCCTACACACTTTCATTCGGTTTCAATGAGGAACCCGATTACTGTTCATATTCCGAACCGAACGTAAAACATCTTTTAATAAAGTCTGTGCCGACTTATGCTATCCTTACAGCGAATACAAGTTATCTATGTACAAATGAACTTGTATGGTGTGAGGGTGACAACAGTTTATATATTAGAGCAAAAGCAGCCGATGGCACAATAAGAATATTCAAATTAAATGGCGGTGGCTCATCAATAATAACAGGTGACACAAGCGGAGATACAAGCGGAAGCACCAGTGGAGAAACAATAGACGAACTTATGAGTGGTATAACACAAAATGGCGATAGCATCGCATCAATAAGATTTGTTGCTACAAGTGGCAATAAATATAATGTAGCCATTAATGATGATGGTGAATGGGATATAAAATTGGAAAGTAGTGTTGCAAATAGCGGACCGACATACGCTTCCGCAGCAACCGTTAGCGAAATTTTCCTTGAACACAGTAAACGTGAAAGCGGTGGTCTTTACATAAACGCTGTTTATTGCGGTGGTGTAAACAATGAATATGGTGATGGTAAAACAATTGATGGAAATAGTTTTAACCAATGTTCACATAACTTTGTTGAGTTATCTAACACAACCAAGAATGATATACCCCTCAGTGGTTTATCAATTCAATATGCAACAGCCGGCACAGTGTGGAAAGTACTTCCATTAAAGGGCACAATAAAGAAAGGCTCAACTTTCCTTATACGCGGTTCTCAGTGTGGACACCTGAATACCAATACTCCGATAAAGGTTACTGAGTATGATATGTTATGGGAAGATCCGGATGGAACGGCACATGACGGACTGATTCAATTCAGTGTACGTGGTGCAAAGTTCTTCCTGACTTATGGTACTACACCATACACAGGTTCAAGCCCGTACTATCTTAATGCAACCACAAGCAAGATAGAGGTTCCATACGGTTATATTGATCTTGTCGGACTCGATGACGGTTCATTCTGGAGTGCAACCGAGAATACGCCCGGTTATGAAGGAACCGCATTAAATAAGGGTCCATTCAGATTCTTACAAAGTGACAGACTCTTTACAAGATATCTTGCATTAGACCCCTGTAAACAAGCAGGTAAGGCACCAAGTGCGAGGACAAACAGCACACAGTGGTATTACGTTGACCTTACTAAGAATGATGGTGACATTGTCAGAAGTATATCGGCATTTACACCTAAGGCTTCAAAATCGGGTAAGGATTTCTTCTTTAACAAGTCTCTCTTGTATGATAACAAGCCGACAATTATAACCTGTTCACTTGGTATTAATGGTACTGCGGCAAGTAGTGTTGCAGGTAACATATTCGATTTTTCACAATTGCCACCTGTAACTGGGAGAACGCATAGTGGAGCCACACGTTGTTTCAACTGGGTAAGTAAGGATTATTATGATGAATATTTGTGGCTTCGTAAGTCAGGCACTACCGATTGGTTGTGTTTTGAGTCGCTTAATGATACCACATTGACAAGGAGTGATGTCGGATATTACTATAATAGAATAAGACAAGATTATTCAGATGGTTCCGTTTTAACAGCACATAAACAGATTATCTATAATATCCCGGTAGGCACATATGAATATTTTGCGGGTAGGGCAAATTCTGACGGAAGTCCTAATTATGACGCTTGTACCGATGTTCATACATTTACTGTGGAAAGGAGTGACAAAGTAGTGACAAGTGGTCTTACATTTGTACAGACGAGTGACCAACAGGGTTTCAATTGGGATGAATACCAAATGTGGAAATATTCAGCCGATTATATTGCCAAGAATGAAAATGTCAGCTTTATGATAAATACAGGCGACATGACTCAGAACGGAAGTAGAATCAATGAGTGGATTGATTATTTCGATGCGAAGATGGGTCTTACTGATATGCCTGAGATGGCTACAGTTGGCAACAATGACCTTTCTCCCAAGGATTTGACTGTACTCGGTTTCGGTTCTGACAGCGAAAAGATAAATGCAACAAACCTAACATTCTTCTATACATTTGAAATCGATGATACTAATCCACCAATATTCAATATAACGGGTCTGACAATAGACGGTCAAACAGAACAGACGGTTGAAAATGTGTATGTCCCGTCATTGTATTCTTTCAATTACGGTAATGTTCACTTCTTGTGCATAAATTCAGAAACCACACACGAGACAGAATCGAAGGTATATGGATTACCTGCGTCAACAAGTGATAATGGTTTCATTAATAAAGAGATAAAGAGATGGGCACAACAGGATCTTGACAACTACAAGGCTAAAAACGGCTCGTCAACATCAACTGATGCAGACCATTGGGTTATTGCTTACTGTCACGAAATGCCATTTACAATCATAACGGACTCTGCGATGGCAGGTTGGTATGTTGATGGTGGCACTTCGGTTTTAAACGGCAAGAGAGGCGGTAGTCACCTGAATACTGTTGTCCGTGTCGGAGAAGATTATTGGTTCAGTGAATTCTGTCAGAATAACGGAATAAGACTTGTCATTGGTGGTCATAAACACACAGAAGCGACAACGTGGCCTTTGCTCGAAAATGTAGTATATAAAGAGACTGATGGTGTGACGACAAGAACCGTCACTTCTATGATGCCGATTATTCAGGTAACACCTTCTGACCTTACAAAGTATTTTGGTGCTGATGGTCTAACTGAAATTACCGCAACAACATATAATACATTACCAATATTTGGAAAGTCATACCCATCAAATTGGATTGCAAGCGACGGAACACTTGTATCGAGTGATGTACACGGACACAAACCGAGTTATGAGGCTTTCTTCTGCGGTTTTGAACTGAAGGGTGATGCGTCTGCAATAACAGCACCTGTCTATGCAATGTCACAGGCAACGGGATACAAGCATACGTCTAATAAGGAATTGCCAAATACCAATATACCTTGGCTACGTTATTATTATCCAAAGAATGGCACAAAGGCAAATAACGGTCAAAAATATCCATTCTATACTGTATGGAATATCAATGGCAATACTATAACAGGCGAAGTCAAGAAGGTAAATGGCTTGTTCACAACAAGTGGTACATTTGAATTGAATGAGTTTTATGTTCGTAAAAATGCACCGGGCTTTACCATAAATACAATAAATGGTCTTGAGAACCCGTATAAGGATTCAGATGAAAAAATAATCATAAAGAAATAATTTTTGCTATGCCAAAATATTTCAAGAAATATAATCCGGAGACAAAACAATGGGAGGTTATCACCCTCCCATATGAGGTCTCTGAGCCACCAAGTCATGACACTGAGGTGGTTGTCACGAATGTCAACTATTCTGACGGCACTGAAGAAACAACACTTGATGACACACTTACCGTCATTAGTGACGATATAAATGAATTGAGGAGAAACGTCTCTTGGCTTGCCGAACATGGTGGCGGTGGAGGAGGCGGTGGAGGGGGTACCACACCGAGTAATTTTGAAATAAGTGTCGCAGGTATTACACCAAATGCAAGTAATATCGCATATGTGACGTTTGAAAACAACTCATTCTCCTTCTCATTCCAAATATTGAATGCTAAGACAAACGAGCGTTTTGAATATGCTGTTCTTTTTGACAACAAGTCCATAAAGACTGGTAATATAAACGGTGGACGTACTGTCACCGTGACTGTGACAGGCATTTCTCAGACACAGACGACGCATTCACTGTATATTGCGGCAACAGACCCGTATGGTCTATCAGTTGCTCCGTATTCTGTTTCCATTGTCGAACAGTCCATAACAATATCGATGGATAAGACATCATTCAGCGTTCCTGTTGCATCGAGAAACGCTACGGTTAACATCAATGTTAAGAATTCAATACGAAATTCGGAAACGACCCTTATTTTTGAGAATTTGAGAAATACAAGCATTGCTCCATACACTGAAACATTCACATCATCTTCTACGACACCATATACTAAATCAGTATATTGGTATAATATTTGTCCAAATGCAACGGCGGGTAGCACATATACATTCAGGGTAAAATGTGAGGTGAAAATACCCGGTACGGTTGAAACACTTACATCCAATTCAGTAATATTCTATGCAACCGTATCAAGTTCTGATGTCATAAGCATTGCTTTGTCCACAATTAACGATATTGATGACATCGGTACATTTATAACTGAGGATGAAGTTTATAGTGTTGCCATAAATGAGATTCTCTCTTTCTCGTTCACACCATATAAGACAGGCGCAAACGAAATATATTATGCGGCTAAGATGGTTGCCGCAGATGAGAATTTTCAACCGAAACTTGATGGTGGGGGAAACATTCAATATCAGCGTCTTCTGTTAGGAAACTACTACGACGACGACCTGAAGAATGAAGGTGCGACAAGTTACAGGGACAATACCCCACCGACAACTACAGGTGGAAAAGTTACCTGTTCTTGGTATGCAAATGACAATGATTATATAGGAAACGTTTTAATTTATATCAGGTGTTGGGCGGGTTCTGTATCTCAGGACAAAATAGGTGTATTCAAACTTAATGAAGCCGGTGAGGTATTCATCGGTTTCCAAAATCCTGACAACTGTTGTTTTGCAAGATGGGGTGCTCATCAGAATCCGATGTCTTCGCCTGATGCGGACAAGTGGGTTTCAAATATGAGATATAAACCCGTTTTGGGAGATGGAAGTCTGATAACCAATACAGTCACAATGGGTGTTTTCAATACAAATGGTGTTGTAAACGGCTATCTTCCAAGAACTAATAGTTTAAGGTTGCAGAGTAATGCGTATGCGTCCATCGATTTATCTTCCTTTAGGGAGGAGATGGCTGCATGGTATACCTATGACAGCACCGTCATTGATAACCCTTGTGAAGGTTTCACAATATCAATAACATTCAAGGCTGATCAGTTGCCTGATGATACAAAGACTGTGTTTATGTTCGGTCATAATTTTGACAACGGAACATTAAACGAAGGTATGCGTATCGATATCAATAAGGTGTATTGGTATGCCGGTGGTACGAAACTTGAAGCCTTAATTAGAGAAAACGTCAAGACCACGGTTGACTTCGTATACTTGAAGAACAACGGTGAACCGATTATAAAATTATATGTTAACGGTATTTTGACACAAGCAAGAAATGCCACAATAGAAAATCTTTATGATACTATCTATCTTGCTTATAAGGGTAATCTTGGAGATTTATCAAACATAAACATTTATGACTTAGCAATATTCGGAAATGTCTTGGAAGATACTGAATTGATAATCAACGCAAAGAATGCTAAGATTGATGATTTTTCTTCTGAGGCGGTAATAGAGGATTATATCAAATGGAAGAACAATAACATGTTCTATATGGACGAAGAAATCGGTGTGCTGAGAAATCGTTTATATGAGAATGGAACATATCTTAACCCAACTTTTGATGAGATCAAGTCAATTGCCACAATACCTATCCTTTATCTCCAATCACAGTCTGACGGTGAATTCACAAGGTCATACTTCCTTAACACAACGACAAATGAAAATGTTACCGGAGAGGAAAACGCAAAGGATAAGATATCAGCAACCTATTATGACCCAAATTCAGGCAAGGAGGCAATAAGCCTTACTAATCTTAAAGTCGGAATACAGGGTACGAGTTCAACGAACTACCGTTCAAAGAACCTTGAGTTGTATCTTTGTGGTCTAATAGACGGTGCAACTGAGGCGAACCAGTATGAATTGTTCCAACCAAGAGATGACTGGTTCCCCGAAAGAGAGTTTACTCTTAAAGCCGATGTAATGGATTCGTCTCATGCAAACAATGCGGTTCTTGGTGCTTGGATTAACAGATGTGGTAGTACAATGTTTGAAAACAATCCGGCACAGGAGGCTCTTTCTAAAATTGAAAACCGTCCACACGACATTGCACAGGATGGAACATATCTTAAGGATGATGAAAATAATTACGTATATCAGACAGAACCGACGGTTAAACACACTATCGAGGGTTTCCCGATAATCTTAATAGCAAGGTTTGCTGACGAAGAAGGATATGACGGTAGTGATGTGTTCCTTGGAATATACTCATTCAATCTCGGACGTTATTCACACTATAATCTTGGTATGCGATTCCTTAAGTCGTTTACGAGAAGAAGCGGAAGCGCTTGGTCTGACGAAGGTACACCTGCACTAATCAAGAAGTATGAGATATGGCCGCAGGATGAACCTATTGTCTATCAGACCGGTTCATTTGTCCCAAGAGATGTATATGCATATGAGTTTGATGCAACTGCGGATGAGAACAACAATGTACATCCGACTTGGTCTCAGGAAGATGTCAGTGTATTACAGTATATGGGCAAGTTCAGGTATAATGGTGCCACAATGGGTGATAGTGTGCCGACTACTGATCAAGTATGGAGAAAGTTGTCGTCTCTATTCGAATATACGGCAGGTTATCCGCCAACATATGATTATTATTATGTAAATAGTGAGAACCAATATCAGAAAGACCCATCAAAACAGCACAGTATGAATGTATATGATGCGGTACGTGGTATCAAGGAACGTTTCAACGCAAGAAACGCTTCCGCATACTTTGTATTGGCTGTAGCACATGGTCTCACTGACTCGTTGGCTAAGAACCTGACATTAAGAACGTGGAATGCAAATGACGAAAAACCGATTTGGTGGACAGCATTCTATGATATGGATACCGCACTTGGTCTTAACAACATGGGTGCAGAAGCGATAAAGAGTGATGCATACATTGATGCATATGAGAACAAGGGTGTCTATAAATATGAGGATGAACAAGGCATTGTTCACACTGTGAACAGTTACTATGCACTACCAACCACAAGTGACGGTAATATAATAACGAATTACAGTGCAATAACTTGGAACAGCGATGATGGTCCGAATGATCTCATTATAACGAGAAACTATTCTTGGTCCCAATTCAGTTCATATACAAGTAAAATATGGAACATATTACGTTCAACTAAGGAAAGTGGGGAAATAAATGAATTCTATAATGAAGAACCTGTTAACCCGTCATATGAACAGAACTGGGCAACATTGAGGCGAACTTATCTTACTTCTGCTGACGTGTTTGCTAACCTTATGGAGAATCAGATGGGTGACTGTGGTGAGATGGTATTTAATTCGGACTACAATTTCAAATATCTCTCAAAATATAAGAAAACCGGTAGTGATGTTGAGACATATGGTGATATTGACAAACTTCACGGAAACAGAGTTGAATATGTCAGAAAGTGGTTGCAGGACAGAATATACTATTTTGACGGAGTATTCGAATTAAGCACTAATACGGCAAATATAGACAGTCCATATATAAGCAACACTTCCATAGGTGCAGCAGGTAAGGAAAGGGGTTATCCTGAGTTAACGGTCAGGACTTCATGTCCGTTCATATTTGTTGCAGGTCTTGATGCAAATAAGAAAAGGTATTATGTACCTGCAAATACGGATGTCACCATTACACTTATCTCATGGAATGCAAATGGTGGTAAGCAGTTCCAAATCAATGGAAATACGGTGCTGACAAAATTGGATGGTCTCTATAGAATCAAGTTCCAACAATTTGAATCAGGAGCACGTCTTCCAAAATTATCTGAATTAAATATCAGTAATTCAGCACTTTTGAACACTAATCCGATTGATTTTGAGCATATATTCACTTATGACGGCGGTGAAGAGGGATATCTTTCCAACATAAACACAGTTAATTTAAGTAATACAGCATTTGCAAACGGTGGCGACTTAAATGTAATATTATACAACAGTGGAACGACACCGACACTTAATTATGACAAACTGAATTATGTCGACATATCCAATTCTTGTGTTACAAGTCTTGTCTTACCTAAGGTTCCATTGACATATCTTAATATCAGGAATTCACAGATAGCGTCATTTAACCTATCCGATCAACCGATGTTGTCAACATTGTCATTTGACGGGTGTACAAACCTGACAAACGTAAACATCAATAATTGTGACGGACTTACAGGACTTACATTCAGTGGTCTTACAATGTTGAGAAGTGCGACGATAAGAAACTGTGATAACCTTAAGACATTACAGTTCATTGGTGACAATAATCTCACGGCAATTACAATCAATGGAAACAACGCGCTTACTTCTATTACTGTAGATAATTGTACCAATCCGAACATTAACATTGATATAGACATTGAAAGTAATACACTCGAAAGCCTGACATTCAATAGTATACTTGTTGAACACATAAAACTCCCACAAGAACAATATTTGGGAAATGTAACTGAGTTATCGTTAAAGAATTGTTCCAACCTTACCGGGTTTATATATGGCGAAGGTGGTGAAGTGTTGAAATTCGAGGATAAAGATGTTCTTGATTTAAGACCGTTTGAGTCACTGAATGTTGATGAGAATGGGCTTGATGTATCCAACATGTTCAAACTCAGGTATGTAAGTTTCAGAGATGATAGTGAGAAACCGTTCAAACTGTATAATGGTATGTTCTCGACAACTGCATCCCTCAACAGGGTATTCGGATACATTTCATTGGAAGGTCCTTCAATATTCAGTGATTGTACAGGATTCACTTTAAATGAGAATGATTACGACTATGAAAGTGAAGAGACATTATATGAAAATGATGACTTTAACATCCGTTCAATTGAGCCAAGTGGGGATTTGGTTGCAAATATTGTAATAAACAGCCCAAATATGACAAAGTGTTTTATGAACACGAATTGTACAATATTTGACGTTTATTACATCTTAAGCAAATGTGATAATGTGTCGAATATGTCACAGATGTTTGCTGAGTGTACCAACTTGTCACCCGGTATAAGGAACAGATATGTGTTTGAACATTGTGGAAATGTCACAAATGTGAACGAGATGTTTATAGACTGTCGGACCACCATATATTTGTTCGACGCATCTAATGATGATTATGGACATACAATGGAAAATGGTACTTTCAGCTATTTTGTGTCGTTAAAGAATATGTCGGCGATGTTTGATGGGAACTATCTTTTCGCAGAATGTTGGTGGGACGGACTGTTCAATAGTTTGAGGATAAATCCGAATGAGTATTTGCCGATAACAAGCATAACGTCATTTAATCCGACATTTACAGAAGAAACATATGCATATAGCCTATTACGTTCATTACCTGATTTAGAGGTACTATCGGACTCGTTCAATATGACATCAATGTTATCATTTGTCCCTGAGGACGGTACTACAGACTGTCATCTGTTTTATAACAACACGAAACTCAGGATAGTAAGGGAAAGTTTTAGGGGTGTTGGTCTTGGTCATGACAGTGATGAGAATGATACACTGAAGAATCTGTTCGGTGGTGATTATCCTTCCGATACCGAGCATTATCCGCAAAAACTTGAGGAAATTTCACAGTCATTCACATTTGTTGGTGATGAACCTTGGATAGAATTGCCTATCAACAACAACTTTTTCAGTAAGGTGAGTGGCACGCTTACAGCGTTAAAGGGTGATGAAAATGCGAAGACCCTGTCAGGCAATGGTCTTCACAAGTACATTGACGGCAGCACATTCCCGTTTGACATATTCAGGAACTGTACTAAATTGACATCTGTTGAGTACTTCTTCAAGGATGTGGAGTTCCCGAGTCAAGGTGAAAATGTGGTCCTACCGGGCAGTATGTTTGAAAACAACACGAAACTGAGCAGTCTTAAGGGCTGTTTTAGCGAAGCGAAGTTCAAATACGAACTCGAACCGTCAGGATTCATACCGAACACCGCACTTACTGATGTGTCTTACATATTCAGTAACAACACCGAAACGGGTGGTTTGAATGGCGAAATACCATACAAACTTTTCTTCTTTGGTGATACAATGAAGAATTATCCGAATAGTGTAGGTGTAACCAAGGACACATTTGAAGGTTTGTCTTCATATGTTTCGGACACCGACGATGATGGAAATGTGACACTGACTGGGATAACGGCATCAGAGATAACACAGACGACGTTCTCAGGACAGTATTCTACGCCGATTACAAGATTGAGGAACATTGAGGGTGCTTTCTCACATATACGTTCGAATTACACTTTATATAGAAACAAATTTAATCTTAACGGTGTAGAACATGAGAGTGATTTCTCCGAGAATGAACTGATAGTTGAAAATCCTGAGTATTGTCCTATAATGTTTACCGTTTCATCGGTTGATGGTGGTGTCCTCCTTACCAAGAACCCGTCATACAATCCATACAAATATATGTGGAACATATTTGCCTATGACGGTAATGGTGATGCAATGCACGACATGATAACAGCGTCCACACTGTATTCCAAGTTGTCGGACGATACAAGTGACGTATATGGTCTGTTGCCGTTGGATACTGACGAGTTCTTCCCTGTCGAGTTGAACGCAGGGTACATAAATGTCGTTGATGGCAGTGTCGGGCAGCATATAAACGGCGGTTCGCAGGTTAATGAGAGAAACTACATATGTCCTCCTGATCTTTTGAGGTATTGCAGTGACATTCCGAGTTTGAACGTGACGTTATTGTTTGAATCATCAGACGGTATGGTTGGAAATATACCTGAGATGTTATTCTATCCGCTTAAGAGTTTGACAAGCGTATCTGGAGTATTCAAGGGCTTCAATATGTTGCCATACAAGTTCCCGATATTGTCAAATGGTGTTCTTACAGAAGGTATAATGTATCCGCCGAATCTATTCAAGACACTTACCGGTCTTACTACAATAAGTGAATTGTTCAGATACGGTAAAGTATGGGGTGGAACTGTAGTGTCAGCTGACTTGTTCAGATACAATGCAAATCTGAATGATGCATCTTCCGCTTGGGAAAACACAATGTGGTATGATATTGAGAAACAGGCAAGCGGAATTGCATTCAACGCCTTCAAACCTGAAGGATTGTTTGCAAATAACAGGAACCTGACAACGATAAGAGACATGTTCCGTAATGCAAATATGCCGTATATGGAGAGTTATCTATTCAGCACCACAAATAATCCGAGAATCAATGATTGTTCATATTTCTTGGGTGGTGCTACCGGACTTAAGGGACATAGTGTTCCTGAATTTTGGTCATATCCGAATATGCTTAACGGTACATCCGCATATGGTAATTTGTCAAGAAGTTACAGTGCCCTTAATATCAGTCAGGATACGGTTGACAGGTATGCAACAAGTTATTTCTTACCTTATATAGAATAAAGCATTATGGGCGGGTTTATTCCCGCCCATTTTTATTTACAATAAGTGTTTGAGGCAATATATTATATCAGTTAATATGTCATATTTTATGAAGAAAAGGCTTGTTTTTGCATTTTCAGTATTTGATGGTTGTTTGGACAATAGGGGCATTAAACTGCACTTGAATTGTCTCAGGCATTACTGTGACGTTTTTGATGAGGCTGTTTTTGTTTTGACGAATGAAGATGCTGATGACGGTACTGTTTTGTCAGTGAAGAAGGAGCTTATGGGAATACCTTTCAAGGATATCAGGATAAAGATGTCCGAAAAAAGTTATCTGTATGAGTCTCAAGTATTTTATGATGAGGTGGTGTCCAAGTTTGGTGAGTTGGATTGTTTGGTGTTTTTTGGCCACACAAAGGGTGTGTCAAACTATTGGAGAGAAGAATTCGAGCCTGATAATATAGACAGTTGGATAGAGGGTTTGTATTATCTCAGCCTGTCGAATATTGATTATGTGGAATATTGTCTCATTAAACTGTATACACCAAGATTTTACGGTTCTTTCCTTTCCCTTACTAAGGGGGATACGATGTTGGGTGACGACTTTATGTATTATCAGGGCAATTTCTTTTGGCTGAATCCCGGTAGAATCCAATGGGACATAACAAAGAACAAGGTCAAATTGCCATTATTATATGACAGGTGGTATACCGAATATTTTCCCGGCAGAATGTATGATGGCACTAATGGTGAGTTGTGTGGTTTGAATGATATACAACTTTACACAAACAATAAGGGACAGAGCCTTTATTATAATGCAAAAGAAGCAATTTATTTCATATTGGAAGAAGAAAAGAAAGAAGATTTCAAACAGTTCAAGACAGAAATTGAAAATGGTGTGTAAATTCAGTCATATCTCTTGCATTTTATGATGTAGTTTGGCTTTAGTCCATCTGTTGCCCGTATATAGTCATCAAAATTATCGGAAACGGTCAATACCTTATTTGTCGTTTCAAATGAATATCCCAAAATGATACTGTACAGCAACGTCGGTATGTTTCTTTCGAATATTATCACCTTGTCGTTGGTTTTCGACATTAGTTTCAATATGTTTCTCAGTATACCGAAAGAAGACGCATCCTCTATGATTTCAATTTTCAGGTATTTGTATTCGTTAATGTAATCCTCGAATTGTTCGAAGACATAACCACACACATTCACGTCAATATCCACATATTCGTCTATTGTCGGCTGTGTTGTCAGGTTACAGGCTTTCCATATGATGTCGGGACCGAGAACTTTTCCACCGTCAGGATAGCCCCTTCTCACCTTTTCAAGGCACTCTTCAAATGATTTGCAGGTATAGTGCCTTATATATCCGACTCTATAATCGATATCATCCGCATACATTCCGTGATAAATGCCATTCGGTTTAGTCCCGTAATAGTTATATTTCAAGCCTTCCTGATTCGGCTCAGGCACGTGGGGGTCGCTGAACACGAATGATTTTCCGCCTCTTATGATGCTTTTTACATTAAGATTATATTTTTGGAAATTCAGTGGGAGTAGTGGTGTCTTGAATCTTTCCTTTACACCACCGTCCTTTTTTATCAGGGCATTTTCATTGGACATTGTAATCCAATTGAAACTGATGCAATCATCACTTACAGTATCGAGATAGTCCTTTATGTTGTCAAATAACGGTATTTCCAAGAACTCGTCACAATCGAAATATGCCGCCCACTTGTAAATGCCAACGGTTGAAAACATTGTATAGAATTGTCCTTGGAATTTTTTTAATCCCTTACAATTGTATAGCGCCACCGTTCCTTTTTCTATATAATCAGACAAGAGAACCGATAATGAGTCGTCATCGTTATTGTCACCTATGATTACCTTATCGAAACCGATGGATAGATTGTGGTCTATCCATTCCCGTATGTATTCGTTTTCATTCTTCGCAACACATATTACAACGCATTTGTCTTTGTCGGAATAATCTATGTCATAGAATCGTTCGTCGGTTTCATTTTTGAAATGATATTGCATAAGCGGTGTTTTTTCTTTAAATGATAGGAAAATTTGTATCCCTTAATATTCTGATATAGGTTATTGTTGTGCTTCCGGTTTAGTGTTCTGTAACTTTTCAATCCTATCCCCGTTAAATGCCGTCTTAGCCAATTCCAAGAACCTATTTACTGTTCCTTCCCCATTTAAGTCAATGTTGTGTTCTCTACAGAATTTCCTTTGTCCCTTTCTGCAACCGCCAGTTAAAATATGGTGCCACATAAGCAACTCAGATATTGGCACCACAACGTTCCTGTCCGGAAACCTCTTGTTGAAGCGTCTTATTTTCTTTTCCAATGATTCATCATGGATGAATTCTTTTATGATTTTTTTTCTTTTACCGAATATTTTCTGAAATAGTCCCATATCCTATAAATACCTATTTTGTCACTATAAACTCATATTCATCACCGATATATCTGCCCGTGACTCTGATCTTGGTTCCAATTGGCAGTTCCCACTTTATGATGCGTCTCTTTAGTGATTTGATTGACTTTGCAAATGCGCAGGAACTTGTCCATTCGGATATTACATATTCATCATAGAAGTCCCACGTATCGGTATCCTCGTGATACCACATAAATCCCAGTTCTTTTGGTGGTTCAACATCAACAAACCATGTTTTCGAGAGGAATGGTTTGTTCCTATGTCTATCGAACGGATGCTTTACACACTTGAAATGTCTACCTACCTCATATGTCAGGTCCGTTGATGGTGTCGCATACAGTTCACCATCTTTTATTTTATTATAATCATCACCATAGTGCAATTTCATTTCATTTTGCATGAATTGTAAAGGACAATTCCTTATCACATGTGCATCAACATAATATGGTGCTGAGAATATCGGTCTTTCTTTATTGTCTTTAAAGTCATTCTCTTCCCAATAATGTATTAGATAGGATGATATGGGTTCCCTTTTTCCGTACTTGTCTTCAAGTAAAACATGTTTACACCATTCCTTAAACTCCATATAATTCTTATATGAGGTTGTATACATTTTATCTATTGCTGCCATCGTCGTCAGTATTAAAATCCATCCAAAAAAGTTTTCCTGTTGGTTCCGGAATTGTGTTAGTTGGTATGACATCCAAATGTTTCATTGATTTGGACCAATCCTTCATATAGTTCCTTGTATAATAGTATGAGTTTTTAACGCTGTATCTCCACCTCTTGTTTGTGAAGCATTCGTTTATTAAATCATACTCCATATCAACAAATATGTGCTTGTCGTCCTTATTATCATCATAATACTTGACTTTATATTTGTTGTTGTTATAATAATACGTTTCAATTACATCGTAATCACTGTCCTCAAATTCAAATGGAACAAGTCTTCCGAATAGATTGTCCTCAATATTATCCTTTTCCTTTATCTTGTCAAAATGTTCCAGGAGTGATTTATCGTCAATCTCCTTCAACATTGGCATGAACTTCCTATCTATCTTAGACAGTGCATTGTCAATCGCTTTCTGACATTCAGCACAATATTCCTTGGAACAACCTTCTTCAGTCCCGTATTCAGGACCGTTGCCATATGTACAGTAGGTATATTCCTTATAACAATGTTTGCATCTTAATATCCAATGTTCCATATTTATGTTTTTTACTTTTCAGGTTCGTACCACAAGATTCCATTCTCTTGTTCGGTATAGTCCTTTATTTGCCCATATGTTTGATAGTTTGAAACAAATGATTTAAAATGGTCTTTGTTAATAAAAAGAAATTTGTGAGGAAATCCCGGTTTCCATTCATTGTTCCCATACATTCTTACAAACTTATTAACTTCGGACGGTAATATCCTATATTCCAAACAACATTCAAAGTCAGGTCTTCTTTTTGCTATTCTATCATTTATGGACTCAACTGTTTCGACACATCTCCACTGTATCTTATTATCACGCCTATATAATTTATACTTGCAATAATAATCAACCGTAAGATGCCACAATAAACATGAAGCACCTAAAACAGCTAAAAGTAACACCATAAAAATAATAACAATACAACAAATGTTCTCAAAAGTTTCCATAATTACATAATATTTTTATAAATCAAAAAACAATCACTTTTCCTATATGGTCTTGTTGCGACCCATACTTCTCCCTCACTTGTGTCAAAGGTTGTGGCATAACTATAAGACTTTCCGCCATTTGAAATCTTACCTTGTGCAATTACTTGCCTTACACACTCCAATGCTATTGTTGGAGAAATGTCATTCCTAATGTCAAGATGTATCTTCATTTTATTTTTAATTTACTTAACACCAAACTACACTTTTAGGTATATACGAATCCGGACATTTTCCAACCCTTAGTTTGTCAGAATCAAATTCTGTGGTATCAATATTACAGAATATAGTAACACCTTCCCAACAGGGGCCTTCATAATCTTCTGGTCCAAATATGTTACCACAATTATATTCTTCTATATCAGTATCAATAGGTATTTTCTTTCCTTTATATATAAAGGTAAGTTTGTTCTTTTTAACTAATTCTGAAACTTCTTGTTTTAGAACTTCAAGTGCCTTTTCATAATTGCATTCATGTTCAATATATGATGTGTAGTCTTTATAAATTGTAAAATCAATCCCTGCTCTAATCATAATTAAATTTATTTTAGTTCCGTATTGTTAATTATTATTACTAATCCATTCTCCGAGTTCAATACCCAGTATTACAGGTGTTACAATAGGGGAAATTGCCATAGTAATAATTACAGCAACAATAGCACCCACCCAAGTAAACGTTCTATATTTTTCTTGTATAAGAGTTGCACAGAAAAACACACTAAACAAATAATACAATATAGCAAATATCACTAAAATAATCTCTGTAACCATATCAATTTATATTAATAATAGTATCAACAACACATGAATCTTTATCAATCACATAGGTGACTTCATATTTACCTCTTAATTGATTACATGCACCATCCTTAATTCCCTTATCATAACTAACAGTATAAACAGACCAAGCAAAAGTTCCTAATGTGACAATTAATACCACAAATTTTATCTCATGTTCATCATCTTTATCAGATGGAAGAAAAGCAAGAATAATCAATGCTATAACTGAAAATAAAATTACAAATTCCATAATTGTTCTCCTTTTAATTGTTTAATCATTCCTTTATGTATTTCTTCAAGAACTTTGCTATTACAAACACAATCGGGAGTAATTTGCCATAAATCACCACCAATATGTTTTGGATAAGGATAATCTTTAATACCTTCTTTTATAGTATCCTCTATTTTTTTTTTGAGTGTAATTGTTCTCATTTTAAATTAATAACAGTATCTACAAGTTACTGTGCAAGTCTTTTTTATTTTTTGTGTTCTTCAAACCTGAAATCCAATACTGCATCAGCAACATCAGCACCATCAGGACAAAATCTTCTTATCATTGCTGCGGTTAAACCTGCTGACATGCCACTATGACCTGATTCCATAAAGAGATCATATGCCTTTCTCAGTCTCTCATCATAAGACAAGGTCTCATCACGCATTATCCTACAAATATCAAGAGTCTGTTCAAGTTCCATACCATGATACAAGTCACCAAGTCTGATTGGAACAATCTTATCCCAATAGTCCAATTCTTCATCAAGAACAAGACCACGTGCCATCTCACGATACTTTTCCGTCAGTTCAGGAATCTTTGCCTCGTGTTCCTTTTCCTTTCTTTCATATTCCTCAGCCTTCTCCTCGAGATTCTTATCGTGTGCATCCTTGGTCTTACCGGTAACCTTCATATATGCAATGTCGATATCATCTGTAGAATAGAGAATTTTGCCATTAAAATTGGCACAAGTAATACAATTATTATTGTTGGCTTCAGTTTTTAGATTGGCCAATGCATCATCAATGCTGCTACCTGCCAACAATTCAATCTCCAATAGTTTCAAATTTTCCTTTTCCATAAAATTATGAATTAACGGTTAATATTTAATGAATCTTTTTGTTCTTTCTTAATGTCTGATTTCTTTTGAATACTCACAAATTCCCAAAAGGTCATTCCTAAACCATTAGTAAAATTATACTTTTCAGTAATAATATACTCATCGGTTTCAATCGTTTTAACTGTGTTCTCATTGAACGGAATCTCATAATTGTTTTCTCCTGAACAGGATAACAATAACAATACCAAAAAACTAAATAATACTTTCTTCATAATCATATTATTTTAAATTAATAATAGTGTCTACAACACACGAATCTTCATCAATTACATAGGTAATTCCATACTTATGTCTTAATTGATTATATGCACCTTCTTTAATCCCATCATCATAACTTAATGTGGCGACACAAAGAGAAAAAAAACCTAAACAGCAAAGAACAAGAAGTGCTTTTGCTGCCAACTCACCGCCTTCTTCTGCGGGCAAAAGGGCAAGAACAAGCAGTGCAATAGCCAAAATACAAATCCAAAAAATTTCCATATTATTCTTTTTTTAATAGTTTAACAAGTTCATCAGCAAGTCTTATAGATGTTGCGGCAATTTCTTCCTCTGGCAATTCTCCCATATTTGTTGCAGCGTCAATTTTAGCATTTCTAAAAGCATCAGAAGCAAGAATGCTTTGCATTGCAGCAATAGCAGCACGTTCTCTTACATCTTGCCAATGTTTTTCTTCATCAACTTGGTTATAAACATGATGTACTATAACTGATTCATCTGTTTCATTAATGAATTCAAGTTCATATTCTGCATAGGTTCTGTTGAATGGATCCATGTATATGTTCGTCATTCCAGTACCTTGTTGTTCAATATAAGACACATCAACCACCTCGCCTGTCAATAATACTTTTGCTTTCATAGTTATTTACAGATTATGTTATATATAGATTTAATTACTTTTGCATCATAGAGTGAATTGTGTTTATCACCTTTTATTTCAAATATTTCATTTGGGAAATTTTCTTTAATCAATTCATTGTATGTTTCTATAATTTTTTCTCTTGATAAGTCGAATGCTTCTCTTTCTGACATTATATAATGATTTGCAATATCTTGATTAATATCATGGCATACAGGATTGACCACAGCAGGAATTGACCAAGCACTCCCAAATATATCTACAAATAAAACCATATCATAGTGACAGCAATCAGAAACAAGTTCAACTTCTTCATATTTTGAGAGCCAATCTGCTAAAACAGTTTTTATGTATTCTTTTGTTCCATAGGCTTCCCAATCATTAACATGTATACTTGAAAAATCTTCAAGTGGTCCTTCATTAGACCATTTCAAATGCTTGATGACATTCTCATGAATCCAGTCATCACATTGAGATTCATCATAATCAGAAAACTCTGCATAAAAAGTACGACCATTTTCATCAACCAATCCTATTGATATAAGAGTGGTATTTTTATGAAGTCCTGTAAATTCAGTGTCAAAAAATATTTTCATAATTCAATTTTCTTTAAGTTCAATATTGTTATACCAGTCTATAAATTTAATCACCCATTCAAGACAAACATCAAAACATTGTATATCACCATTTTTAATATAAACAAAACCAATAAATACAAATGCTACAATGAATAGTACGGAAGCCAATAGCCACATTATTGGATACCCTAATAGCCACAATATTCTTTTAATGTAAATCATAATTCTATTTCTTTATCAATTCCACAAAGTCTAAGTGCATTTTGAAGTTGATGGACATATTTAATTGGCATCTCTGAAATCATTTCATAATGTAACCCGGCACTATTATCTTCAAAATAGCAACTCAATAATTTTACTTTTCTCCACCATGTAACATAGAATGAACCATAAGCACAACCATATTGTACATCATCATCAACTACATCTATATTACTTTGTTCCCATCCATTCTTTTCAAGAATTTCTGGGGTGATAGGAATAGGTTTAATTTCATTAAGATATAGTTGAACATTATAGCCATTCTTATTTAAGACATCAACTACATATTCCATCTTATCATAATTGACTACCTCAATGCCTATTATTTTTGATGGTACTGGAGTATTAAAATCAATTCTATAAACCCAATCTCCAATTTGAATCGAATCAATACTTAACTTTTCCATATAAAACCTCCTTATGCAAATAAACCTACAAGCATAGTTTTGTCAGCCCAAGCACAAACATCTTCAAAGCTAAAAAGTATTCCACTTTTAGAAGCACCTTTTGCTCCTAATTCTATTTCTTCTTTTCGTGTCATAACTTTAGTCTTTATAAAGATTATTTTCTTCTGTAACTTCAATAGCCAAATCTTTGGGAATTAAACCCATAAAATCAAAATGATGTTCAAGCAGCCAATTAAATGCCTCTTCAGTGTGAGGAAATAAACCCGCTTCATAAACATTTAATCTATTGTATTCCTCTTCCTCTTCCTCAGTCATACTTGACATTGGACGGAGATAGGGCTTAACACCATATTTTTCTATATGGTTTAATAAATTTATTGTAGAACCGTTTATTCCCAAATTAAGAACTTTATCACAATATGTTCCATTGTACGGAAATTCTTCTATGTGATATTCTGATAATATACATTTTACTCCATAAGGTAACGCCATACAGAGGTACTTCAGTAATAGTTCTTTATTTTCTGGTGCCATAATTTTATTCTTCCTCCTTTTCGTTTTCTTTAGCGATAGTATCTACATATCTTGTAAGTGCATCAACAACCTTGTCAGGAAGTTGTTTTACCTTGTTATTGCCTTTAATGTAGTCAATGGTGGTGCCTAAACCGTAGATTGCAAGCATTTCCTTACTTGACGGTGTAAAGATGTGTCCGAGAAAGCAGATGGTAAGCCCAATGAAAAAGCCCTTGATGCTTCTAAACACAATTTTCTTGTGCAAATCATTATCTTCACAGAAGTCGTATATAAGCGGTATGAAAATAAGTACAAGTCCTAAAATAACAAAACCCAAAACCATACCCGCATTAAACATGTCGCCTAATTTACCAATGCGTGTAAGCCAATAAATTTCGTTCATAACTTTATTCTCCTTTCAGTCTTTCTTTAATTGATTTGAGCCAATTATCTAAAATAGCATGTTTGCCCCAAAGAGTTTCATCTTCAGTATCAATTTCATATTCCTCATACGCTTTTTTTACAATAAGTTTATGTAATTGATTAAGATTTTCTTCATCTTCTTCACTCCATTCTTGTTTTGGATGCAAAAATACAATATCTTTAATTCTTTCAATAAGTGATTTAATACGAATTGCTTGAGATGGAATCCATGTTGTTTCTGAACCATTTATACAATTATTACAAAGCCAAATAATGTTATTAAGGTCAGCTTCATCAACATCACTCAAAGTAGGACTTACTTTTTCGTCATTCATCATCTTAGTGAAACAATAGTCCATTTCAGACTTTCCTTCATCAATAACGTGAATTTTCTTCGGTTCTTTCTTTTCAGTATCCCATTCATATCCTGCTTCTTTCATCTTTTGGAATAAGTGGTCACGCTGCTCTTTGGTGGCAGGATATATATCAGAGCATCCATAGCTATTATCAAAACCGTCATCTGCGGGAATTTCAAATTCTCCTTCACAAACAGAACAGTAGCATCTACAAGTTCCGTTACCAGTATACTCTTTGAAAATTGCGGTAACTTTACCTAATTGAAGCACATCACCATCCTTTGCATCAGAAATATTCCACAATCTGAAATTTTTATGAACATCATTGAAGGTAAATGTTACTCGCCTACCTTTTAGATCTTCACAAACATAATAGTCTTTTACTTCTGTAACAAGATATATGTTATGCTTGAAACCTTCGGCACATCTAATAATCCAATCACCAACCTTATAGAATACATTCCGCTGCATTTGGGTTGTATAGTAACCTTTAAATTGGGGTTCTTCTTGTTCACCCTGTTTTTCAAGCCATGAAATAACATCATCTGGATTTATTCCCCAAGACTTAATACAACTTTGAGTTTCTGGTGCGTGAACAGCTTTTATTGCCATTTTTCTCATAACATCATCCTCACTCTCTATGAGTTCTGGGAGGATTTTTCTAACATCATCAGTAAAGATAGTTCCGCTTTTCTTAACAGTATTTAAATTAAGTATTACGTCAAATTTTTCAATAGCCTCGTCATAGCGCTTGGCTTTTTCTTCTATACTAAGTTCTTTCATAGTTCTCTTAATTTGATTAGCCATTCAATTTCTTTATCATAATTAATCATCTTTTCCGCAGCAAGTGTATTTAAAGCGAGTATAATCTCATCTACAATACCCCTATCTGCTGCTGACATTTGAATAAATGCGCCTTTTCCTAATACTTTCATAATATTTTTCTTAGATTAGTTTTATCGTCTTTATATTCCTCAATAAGCCAATTAAGAAAGTCCATACGGCCAGTATCCCAAACATCTTGCTCCCACCACCAAGCACCTTTCTTTTCTGCTCCAAAATTAAGAGCTTCTTCTCTTCTAAATTTAGGGAAAAGAGAATGATAGTCTACATTGATATAAATTCCATAATCTATTAAAACTCTATCAATAGAAAAGCATAATCCCTCTCTTTTCAACTTCTTAGCTCTTTTAAGCACTTCCTTCCTCGTAACAGGAAGATTAAGTATATTACTAATAAATGGTATCATAATTTAATTTATTTAATTCACCAACAAATACTTGCTTGATAAGGATGCGGTATAAATCCTAAAAAACTAAATGGATAGTAAGAACCACAAGCACATCTCCAATAATTATCCTTTTTTTGATGTATGAAATAAAGTATCATACCATAAACAGGTGTTTTAGTTTCATCAAAGAATATCCTAACCTTATTTGCTTCTAATGTATTTCTATCATACAATTCATCGAATTCTTTTCTATGAGAAGTTTCTGCTTCTTGAATAATCAACCTCATATCACGTTCAATTGCACGAGAACAATTATATTCTTTATCCCCATAGTTAAAACTATCCTCTTTTATTGGAATATCTATGTAATTTTTACCCATAATTAATCAAAGCATTAGATAGTCACGCACTAAATCTTCATTCTCTTTGAGGAACAGTTCTCTTTGTTCAGCAGTATGGAAAGCAATGAAATGATAGGCATTATAGCTGAGACCACAATAAAAATCATTTCCATTCCTACAAATTGTATATTTGCCACAATTTGTTGGCTTTACCCACTCCTCTTCAGTAACAACACCACCAAACCTTTCATCATTAGCCATTATTTGGCTAATTCTTGCCATAGCAAGTGCTGATTTAGCTTGCTTTTCTGTTGCAAAAACATCATAAGCGTTTAATATATTCCACTGTAGTCTAACGTACTTAACAGTGCCGCTTTGTAAAAAATAACCATTAAATTGAGCATTTTCATCATCTCTCCACCTTTTCTCTTGGGTTGGTTTGAACCTAATGCACTCAAAAGTAGAGTTTTCTTTGTCAATCTCGAAACCTTCTGGGGGTGTAATTTTAATTTCTTTTTCCATAGTTATTCACTTTTTCTTTTCATTTCTGCTGCAAAGGTACAACAATTTTTTGAAATGGCCAAATTTTTCAACAACTTTTTTTATTCTCCTTAATTAATGTGTTGGCAATATCCACATAATCTTCATTCATTTCAAGACCAATGAAATGCCTATTGCTCCGAATTGCCGCAATCGCAGTTGTTCCACTTCCGACAAACGGATCAAGAACAATATCCCCCTCATTTGTCCAAGACATAATATGCCTTAATGGTAATTCAATTGGAAATATTGCAGGATGTTTTATGTCTTCACCGTTTCTTGTCTTGAATACTCTCCTGTTCTGTGCGACGGCAATATCCCAATCCTGATAGTCAACCATCTCCTGATTCACATTGTAATCCAACTCCCGCCTTCCGTCTTCTCCACCAATTATCTTCGCTGTTGACGAATAATGTTTTCCTGCTGATTTACAAGGTATCATAATCGGATTGAATGTTTTCGGCTTATTTCCTTTGACAAAACAAAACATAAACTCAATTCTTTTCGTATATCTCGGCTGTTTCACTTGTGGCATCGGATTCTTCTTCCTCCAAAACATATAATCATTTAACTTGAAACCACATTCATCCATAAAATACAACGCCTGACGCATTGATGTGCCTGTTTTCCCGCCGTTCTCTGTCTTGTCATCAACGTTCCAAATTAGAACACCACCATCCTTCAACACCCTGTAGAGTTCCTTGGCAATCTTCTCAAACTTCTCCCTGTTCCAACAATCCCTGCATGTATTATTATAATGTCTGAGGTCATCATATGGGGGAGATGTCACAATAAGGTCAATTGAACTGTCACTAATCTCTTTCAATAAATTCTCAGAATCACCACAATATATCTTATCTAACTCTAACATACTCAATTCATTTTAATGCTTCTTGCTTCATTTTAATACACATTAAAACGATGCATTTTTTATATTCTCCAACTCCTCAAATGACAGGAATTTTGTTTCTTTATCAAAGAAACTTTTCATATATTCGAAATATCCTTCATCCAACTCGGTCATAAAGAAATACCTTCCCATTTTATGAGCCACCCTTCCAAATGTCCCACTGCCACCGAACGGATCAAATACAAGGTCCCCTTTATAAGAATAGTATTCAATTACTCTTTTACACAGTTCTTCAGGGAATACGGCAGAATGCACCTTGTCAGACTTCGGACATATCTCCCATACGTTCGTGGTCTCAAATCCGTCACCAACCTTGCTATCTTCAATCACTTCATACGGATACTGACGCATATTCCAATCCAATAACCTGTCAGTCGGCTTTCTGTATACCATAAGATACTCTGTCACCGAATTCGGCTTATAACCAAGCGGTTTCCTATGCTGACTGAAACCACCAACCCTGTTCTTCACACTATACTCAGGCTTCTTCCAAATAATATCATCTATGAATTCCCATCCCTGACTTACAAGTCTGCTATGAAGATCAAATGGTATGGGATATCTCTTGCTTGAGTGTGCCCTGCTTATTCTCGGTACGATAATCGGGGACGTGTTTACAATAAGGAAACGCCCCTCCTTCGTGATTCTCATTACCTCCTTGAATACATTGTCAAGAAAATCGAGATACTCCTCATATGATTGATAAATCGAGTAGTCACGCGCATTGTAATACGGTGGGGAGGTGAATGTAAGATGAATACTTTCATCATCCAATAATTTCATTGCTTCAATGGTGTCACTATTGACTATCACATTATGAATAAATGACGGACTGTCAACTTGACTGACCTTTTTCTCATTCTTATCCTTATTACTGAAATATTCTTTCTGAATGATACTTTGGACCGTTTCATTCTTGTTGGACAATAATCCCTTCAATGTTTCATCCACATCAGACCTTCCCTTGAACACCAACAGACCACGAATAGCCTGACATACAACCTTGGGGTCACTGTCATTAAGTATCTCGGACAATATCTCTATGTAATGCTCAGACCTTAAGCGACCAATTGCAGAAGCACATTCCCTTCTAACCGATGTACTACTGTCATTCTTATAAGTGTAATAATAAATTGGCACATATCTCATACTACATGTTTTACCAAGAGTCTTGATAGCCAATACACGGATTGTCGCATCGTCATGAGTCACAAGACACTCAATGGCATCAAGGTTCTCATTATGATCAACCTTGCCAATGCCCCTTAAAAATCCCCTTATCTCTTTTGTGCTAGCGGTATTTATCTCATCTATAGTCATAACACCACAAATATACAAAAAAAAAGCGTCCGAAACCGAACGCTTATCTTTTTTTTTAACTGAAATTCAATTTGACTTTCATAAGAATGGTTATTGTTCCACCGGTATATTGACTACTCGTTTGGAATTGAACCCTACCGGATGACCCAGACTCTGTTGTTGAAGGATTGGTGTTGCTTGCAATCTGATACCTCGCAGCACCACTGCCATATGACGACGGCATATAGAAACCTACATAATCAGGGAGATTTATAGTAGCCTGATTGAAATTGAACCCTGTGCTCGTATATGCGGCAGAATAAACCTTCAAGTCCTCCAATACAACTGTACAAGTCTGTCCTGTGCCAAGTGATGCATTATATGTCGGAGAAGTAACCCAGAAACCTTGTCTTGTACCACTGAACGTTGCACAGACATAGTCCTTGTAATCATCACCATAGTCTGAAGCCACATTATTTGCAACGGCGCCTGTCTTGCCTGAGTTGACCTCAAGATTGCTATATGTAACATATTCACTTTCATAGGTTTCGCCTGAGTCAGGAGTAACGTCACCAGGTACCTCAGTAAGGATAATTCTATCACCATAACTTGGACTTATATCAGTATCATCAGCAGATGTACCCATTCTATAACACCTCATTCTTAAGTAGGTGGCGTTTGGATACTGTTCCATTATTGCAGAAGCAAGGTCCTCGTTATCATATACCCTGTCAAAGTAGTTTAGGGATGTTGACGTTGAACCTATCTTAGATGAAGAGGTGTTGAGACCTGTGTGTCCACTTAAACGTCCAAGACAAGCGGTGGCTGTGTTCGCCGAGAAACACCATATTGACAACTCTCTGATTGAATCCTCGTTCGTTTGGTCACCAATAGGCGGCTCCGTAGTCAGATAATAATGATATCCTTGTGTAATAGGAATATAGGGTGATCTTATACAATATGTACTGGTTGTCTCAGCCGTCATGCTGAAACCACCTTGTTCCCAAGTTCCAATTGGTATTTCTTCACCCTCGTCAGGATTAACGCCACAATGCAATTCATATGTTGCAATTGGGAGATACCTGACATAAGTGTCTCCACTATAGCCCTGTTCCGTGCTTCCGTTCTGTGATGTGTTTATATTGAAGTCTATTCCCCTTATCACAACCTTGTCTTCATACACGTCCATTACACCGCCCTGAGATTCCAAAGGCTTCTCAACACGGTTCGTCGATGTCTCCTGTGATGTGTTTGTATAATCCGAATCAATTGGAAGGGCACATGACGGAATGTGGATTGTCCATGCACCTTCATTACCATATCTTGCGATGTTCACATTTTTTTGGAAACGCTGAAGGTCCCACTTCCAATGTGAATGCCCACTGAACCAAAATACGTTTTTGTAATTTGAGAGGAGATTCATCAACGCTGTAAGTCCCGAACCGCTTAACCAGTTTCCTGTGGGATATATTCCACCCGACCCGTTAACACGTCCCAAATTTCCCGCATACTCAGGAAAAAAGAGGTGTGTAAACACAAACACACGATTGTTCTTGAATGTCTCAAGAACACCACCAAGCCATGTTATATCATCTGCAAGATATGCATTTCCGGCAGAATAATTGTACATCGAGAAGAAAACGAAAACGTCATCCACCGTGTCACCACTGCTGTTTTGGAATGAATGGGTAAAATAATATGAATTGGCATATGCGGAAGATATGTTAAGTGTGTGAGTCGTGGTCTCAAGCGTTCTCCTTGTGTATGTGGGAAAAGTTGAAGCACCACTATGAGAACTGTAGCAATCATGGTTTCCTGTACAGGTATAGAATGGTGTGCCCGTCAGTATCTCGGCAACCGCACTCTGTGTCATTGTAAATTCACTGTTCTCGCCATACTGCGACAGGTCTCCGCTTGCACACACCATATCCACATGCTCATAGTCCCTAAGCCACTTGAATGCCCGCTTAAGGTCTCCCGCACCCTCATCTGAATAAGGATACGAATTCAAATACTGTGAGTAATTGTAGTCTGTGGTATCTACGTGAATATCAGACAGTAAGCCAACCTTGTATAATGGTGTCCCCTGGTTATTTTCCAAATTTCCTAAAGGTATTTCACCGACTCTCTTATTATTGCTGTCATATATCCCAATATATTTTGCCTCTCTTGGGGCAATGTTATGACTATTGAAACCACTATATGTATATTGTGCCATTTATACTTAACTGATAGTAAATTCTGTTATTTCATCCACTCTCTCCAATGGGGTTCTATTTGAATCCTCATAGAACATCTTATATGTTCCGCTTTCGAGTGCATTATCGTTAATCGTAATTGTAAGGTCTGATGAAGTTTTGTTAACGGTTCCTATTTCAGGTATGCTTTCCATCTCGCCGCCATACATTAGGAATGTCGTGCCGGATACCGCTTCCCCATTTACATACACACCATTCACCTTCCTCCAAAAATCAACAAATGAGATGGATGTCCACACATTATTGGTTTTCATATGTATGCGAGAAACACTCTTCATTACACCGTCAATCTTCATATACAATTTCTTGGTGACTTCACTGACTACAATGGTATGACCCGTAATGACATTAGTCAAAGTATAAGTAAATGTACCATTACTACCGGTAAATTGACTTGTTATGTCACTTCCGTTATCAACAACACTCACCTTTGATATGTCAGACGTTGTCAGGGTAAGTAAACAACTACCCCCCTCCTGTACACTTACCGGATTTGCTGTTATTGTAGCGCCAGTATAAGTGGACGATACATTTATCGAATATGACGCTAATCCCGGTTCAACCGTTAATGTATGGTCTGCATTTACATTGCTTAGTGTGTAAGTGTAATTTGATCCGGACCTCACAAGACTTGATGTGACATCCACATCATTGTCAAATAATTTAATATCAGAAAGCGAACCAACACCGGTAATCGTTATGACATTCGTGCCGCCACTTACCGTCTCACCGCTCTGAGCGGATATTCCTACACCTTGTACGGAAGAAGAAGTAGTTATAGCATAAAACGTTTCGTCCCAAGAATAGTTAACGGTTAAAGTAGCACCACGAAATCTAGCATTATAAGTTGTACCATTTGAAGTTCTATTGACTGATATTCTTAATTTTATATTATGTAATTCTTCGACATTCCAATTTCCTGGAGTTATTGAATAAACAGTACCCGTAGTAGCTGTACTGGTGACTTGTACTTGCGAACCTTTTACAGTTGTTCCACTTGCTAATTGTAAATATGTATATCCCCTATTTGATCTAGAAGATGAAACAGAACAACGTCCAGAACAAGAAACAGACGTTATTGATGCATTTAATGGAATTGTTGTGGTACCGGAGAAATTATAAAACGCATATAACGTTTGATTATACACACCATTTAATGTTGCATATGTGTTACTACCAGTATTTGTTACTGGATTTAAACCATTTTCCGTGTTTGCTGCGCTTTGTATGGTCGAGTTTGTACTATCATACGACGTTGGTATCCCCGTAAAGGTCTCATTATGTGTTACTATTCTACTCATCTCTATTTATTTCCATTGATATAATAATAAATACTGAAAGTAGAATTAAATATGGGGTTATGCATATAAAGAAAATAGCCGCATTTCTGCGACTATACCATAATGCTGCTCTTACTCATGAAGATATTTGTAGGCAGCAATGACCTCCTCGTCAGAGTAAAGAATATCGTTGTCGATCACGTACAACGCATCTTTCTCGCAAGAGAAGGCAAGAGATTTCTCTTCTTCCATAGAATCTTGCTTTTAAGGGTTAAACAATTTTTACAAATTTTCTTTTATCTTATTTAAGAATGAAATAATATATTCGTCATCTGCACCGCTCTTAACCAATTCTATAGCCTTATCCAACATTTGTCCAACATTTTCGTAGTCGGTGTCGTCACCGTATAATTTTCCGCCAAACCTATTGACAATTTGTCCGATAAGGTCATCATGATCAAATGCCCATTTAACATCACCCGCTTCAGACAGTGGCACCCACTTGATACCCCCGACTTCTCCATCCTCCATATTTTCCTTGGAGAATTTGTGACTTTCCATACCTCCGTTAAGGAATGAAACAAAATAGAATACAACATTCTGTCTATTCTCATTTGGACTTGAACTGTGTCCGATACACTTGATGTTTTGACATCTGATACCTGTTTCCTCGAAAACCTCTCTTGCTGCGGCTTCTTCTGCTGTTTCATTGTAGTCAAGATAACCACAAGGGAGATTCCAATAACCCTGATAATCAGGAGTACCGCTTCCACGTTCGTTAGCGAGGACGTACCATTGTCCATTATCATTTAATAGTACGGCAGTTGCAACAGCGACAGAACGGCTGAACCATTGGCTTGGTTTTCCGTTTTCATCGTATCCCTGTCTATTCTGCATAGAGGAGTCAACTCCCCATCCTTGTCCGCCTTTCTTTATTTCATTTCCGTATTTGTCGTATTTCTTAGGGGTGGTTTCCTCCTCCTCATTCAAAAGGTTCTTTATCGTTTCAGATAACCATTGTGTAAGTGCAGGTTCAGTTATATGTTTATCCATTAATGTATTCTTTTATAATAATTACCTGTTACTTACTTTTGGTTGACCTTTTCTTCAATATAATCACAAAAACGGGATAATGTTTTTAGATGAGCCATCTCTTCACTTTTTGCTTTGAAACCGAAACTCTTGTGTAAGAATACAATAACTTGTACAAAATCAAGACTGTCTATTTCCAAGTCCTCTTTAAGACGCGCCTCAGGATGAATCCTATCCTTAGGAATCTCAAAATCAACAATTAAAAAATTTCTTACAATTTCTTCTATTTCTTGTCTTGTCATATAAAACAGTATAATAAAAAATGCGGAGGCTGAGGGATTCGAACCCCCGGGACGCTGTTAACGCCCGCCGGTTTTCCATTACCACACTATGTTACCATAGCCAAACAAATGTGGACTGTTACTTTTGACTGCTTATGCTTTTACATGGCTCCTTTCAAAAGCTGTCTTTCGGTAATGTTTGTTGTAGTCTGGGACATATTAGTACCATATTGAAATCCTTGCAAGACAATGCCCTTATTATAGCGCTTTTAAGCAGATTGTTTTCTCCATATTAGTACAATCATTTCGCGGCATTATACGTCATTTCAACTTAGGCATCTCCTCTATGTTCTCTACACATTTATGAATTATAATAGGACTCGAACCTATATTTCCGCCAATTACATCTTTACTCATTTCTGAGCCGATGAGTATATAATTCAATTTAGCTCGGTATTATCCTTACACATTATTGGTTAGTGTGTAGATTATAATAAAAGTGCTTATTTATGAGATAAGCATCTGATAACGCTTCCCTTAAATCTACTTGGGGCACTTATCTTACTTTTATATTTCTAAGGACTTCCACCGAATTAGGGAGATTCTACTATGGGATTTCTCGCCATAGCACTCGAATTTGTTTCAAGACCGGTGCAATAGACCAACTCTGCCAAACCTCCAAATTGACAGGTTGGTTATTGCCAATAGTCAGAGGCTGTCCTCTCCGTAACTATTAATTGAAATTCTTGCAAGTGTCACCCGGTTATATGGGCTGTTAACAACCTTCAACTCCGAGATTCTAATTTCACAATACCAACTCTGTCATTTTAAAATATACAGTATGTTAAAACTTGAACAAAACTAAACTTGTTCATTATTAACTTCTTGCTTCAACCTACCACTGCTTTTTAGCAAATCATTTCTGACTGGTTCATCCACAGTTGGGTAGTCCACAAGCGTAAATTCGGTAGTACTGCTACCTATACCACTTCCTCATCCTGCGGGCTATCTCATCCCACCAGGGTACTTAAAACTATGTTTTTCCCCCTCCTTCTTTGGATTCAGAAGTTATGAGACCGCCGTCTCATTTTTTTTAGAGCCTTCTGTTGGATTCGAACCAACGTGTCCTTACGGATCCACATTACAAGTGTGGCGCAATCGGCCGCTATGCGAAGAAGGCGAAAAACAGGAGACAAATTGTCGTCTTTAGCGTCTAAATCCATTTTATTAATGTGATTTGCTGTACGTCTCCCATAGTCCTTAGGAGGCTCTGTCCCAATTTATTCACTAGGTAAATTTGCTGTGCGCCTCCCTATAACAGAAGTCTTTTATTCTTTTCTGTACCGCATTCATTGAGTAATAGGAATGTTTGCTGTTATGACTTCCATATTCGGCATCGTGAAACATAAAGATAACATCATAGATATTTCATATACCATCGTGACAGAAAAGAACACAATGCCTGTAAAATTATCAAACTAAAACAAAGAACACTTTTTTTTTATTAGTTGCGGCGGCAGGACTCGAACCTACGGGGTCTTGCTTATGAGACAAGATTGAATACCAATTCTCACCGCGATATATTGTCATTTCTTTTTCATTGACAATGCAAAGATACAACTTTTTTTTGAAATGGCCAAATTTTTTTAGGATTTTTTTTCCTCTTTTGCTTCTTTTTCTTCGATTCGGTACTCTCCGAGAAGTTTTTTATCGGGTTCCTTGCGTTTTCTACGCTCCTTTAGTTTCTCATTGGCCTCATCAATGGATTCGCAACGGTCAACCGTGAACCAATCGGTCCACTTGACACCGTCCCTGACCCTATATTGATATCTTCTCTCTATGTGAAACATAATTATTTAAATTTGTTGTACGCCGCTTCCAATTTTTGATCATATTTATTAGCCTTGTATCCGGCGCCGTTGTATCTGTATGCAATCTGTGCCCAATTTTTCTTCTGCATATACGGTACAATACCTTTAGCCTTGATGAACTTTATGAATGCATAGAAGTGTGCATCTTCACTCTTGCATAATGCATTATAAAATTCCTTTGCAGAATTGTATCCGCATACTTTATAATTATTGCCCATAATTTGGAACATACCATAGGATGCAGATTCATAGGCAGCAGCCTCATTTATCTTGATTGCCTTTTGAAGGCGGGCATATTCACCTGAATTTTTACCTGTGTAATATTTCTTTGTCCAAGACTTATATAATATGTCTTCATTGCCCTTAACATATTTTGTAGGATCAATTTTCCTTGCCTGAAGTTGTTTCCAGAAAACATGACCCTCAAATAACATTGTCGGGATTCCGTTCTGTAATGCCTTGCCACCTGACTCAACGGTTTTAACGGCTTTCAATACGGCGACCTCAACGTCCAATTCGATTGATGCCTTTATGTAATCGGCATCAGTTAATTCTCCCGATTTAAGGTCGTTTTCGATCAATTTCATCCAAGTCTTATTTCCGACAATACCATCAGCAACAAGTCCATGTTCCTTTTGCCATTTTTTAACGGCTTCTGTAGTCTTAGGACCCCATATTCCGTCTTGTGTTGCTCCGATGTATTTCTGAAGCAATTTTACGTCTCCGCCTTTTGATCCTTGTTTTATTGTATTCATAAGTATTAACCTTTTATTAATAATTACTTACACAATCAATTTTGTACCCCCAGCAGGATTCAAACCTGCGACCCCAACATTAGAAGTGTCGTGCTCTATTCACCTGAGCTATGGGGGCATCTTGTAGCGCGTAGGAGAGTCGAACTCCTCTTTAGAGAATGAAAATCTCTCGTCCTAACCGATAGACGAACGCGCCTCCTCTTGTGTGTTTACCGCATCTTTTCCTTACATTCGGCTGCGGTTATCTGTCCACACAGGTATCTCCAACAATACCAATATTTCTTTAATCGTTTAAGGTCCTTTTCTTCAAGTTTTGTTAACCTCTTGATATCCATGTTATCTTCAAGATCATAAATCTTGACTACCTTTGCAAGGTCGTTCTGACTGACTCTGAGAATGAAGTCGAAATAGTCTTTTTCTTCATCCTTTCTTGTAATTGCAACAACTGCTTTCACTATCTCGTCATCAAAACCATCCTTAATAAGGTCACTGACTGTAGTATCCGTGTCTTCAAGAATGTCGTGCAGCAATGCGACAATACGTGCCTTACGATAAAAGCCTATCACCTCCTCGTCCGCCTCACTTAGTTCAAAGTCAGATACGATTTTACTAATTGCGCCTGACACAGAAAAGAGGTGTCCGATGTATGGGTGTCCGCCCTTGTCCACTTTTCCGGTAAATTTAGCCTTAATTAGCATTACTGCCTTTGTATATTGTTTTTCTAAATCTTCCATTTTATGTGTTTTCTATTTTTTTGTCTATTTCTTCTAACATTATGACAGCCATCTCCACAGCACGTTTAGCCGAGATATCACTTGATGTTCTGTCTGCTATCTTTGAAAATATTGAACCGTCAGAGGACATTATTCCATTGATTATTTGTCCTGACAACTCAATTAGTTCCTCTCTTTTCATAAAGTTTCCATTATAAACAAACTGCTCTTAGCCAGTCATTCACATTTTTTAAGGCAATGATATACTATTTGGCCCATTGCCCGACCATTTTAATCCCGAGGTTATCAGACCACTGGATTTTTTGTGTGCTTATTAAATGTTGTTATGCCGTCAATTTAAATGTATTCAATACTGATGAAGTATTTAAAACTCTTTGACCATCATCAATGCAATTATTATATCGAAATTGTTCGCTTTCTGAATAATCATTGTTTTCCATCAACTGTCTTGCTCTTTCGATAGCATTTTTGAGAATATTAAATGATTCGATAGGAAACTCATTCAATAATTCATCATCCTTTAAGTAAATGAAGTAATTAATGATGTTTATTACACGTTCCATTTCAGAAAGGCTCTTGGAATATTCAGCCCATATTCTATCTCTTTCATCATTCTCGTTTACATTTTTAGATTCAAGTTGTTTTAAAAAGTCATTAACCTGAGAATTTATTTTATTTGACAAGAAATTAAAAGCATCTTGGCTTTTGAAACCGAAAATAGTCTTTGTCTCTTCGTTACCATTTATTTTTCTTATATAGTGATAGTCATCAACTATGGAATATGATTTATTTCCGAGATAGATGATAACATACTTAGAAGGAACGTTAAAGCCATTTAACTGTTTACACATTTCTTCGACCTTACCGCTTGCTTCCAACCAAACCCATTCATCCCAATTTGTAATATTATATTCCATAATCATTTCCAATAGTTTAACCGCAATGGTGTGGTTCCCGTCTTTTACACAAGATGCCCCAACACACTTATTTCCGCATACTGTTTAATATCAATTCTTTATGCAAAGATACAATAATAATCCCTTATTGCAAAACTCTAATATACAATAGTATAAGAAAAATTATTAATGGCATATATAATTAGAACCATTTCCTTTTATTTATGGTCTGGGCCAAATTGTATATCATTGCCTTTTTTAAAGTCTTCTATTTTTGGTACTGTTAGCATTTCTCGTTTTCCTTTCTGCTGCAAAGATACAACAATTTTTTGAATTGACCAAATTTTTGGGCGTTTTTTTTTAATCACCCCATGAATTTTTACACAATAGGATGAGGGGTGACTCCTCGTAGCAATGCAATAATGTCTTCTCTATCTAAATCAACATTCATAACTTATTCCTCCATTGCTTTTCTTAAATCATCAATAAGTTGACTGCTTAAAACCTTACCATTTTCAAATTTTCGATAAAGATATTTACATACATGATCAATCATGGTTTTATCAGCCCATTCAGCACCTTCAATCCAATGGTGATAACAATCATTCCATTCGACAGGGTGAGAATATTGGTCTGCCCTTATCTTAGCTTTTTGTTCTATTTCTTCTTTTCGTGTCATATCTTTCCATTTTCTTTTAGCCAACAAATCATTTCAAAGGCCGTGTCAATCGAATCTTTCCAACCATCATCATGATCACTATATATATCTATAAGACATTTCCTATCATTCCCGACATATCTCAATGAATTATCATTTGCAAATTGCCATTCAAGAAAATAAAAATAACCACTATGCTCACTTTGTTTGATACATATACTTTTTGGCATCAATCCTAATAAAGCAGAAAGACTCCAAGCAGGATTTGTCACTTGAACATCAGGCAAATGTTCCCACATAAGTTTAACATCTACTCCGTTATCACGATAGAACATATCCGCAGTATTAACATCAATCCCAAGTTTTAATAGTTTCTTGGATTGTTCAATAGTTGTACAAATTTTATTCATAATATCACGTTTATTTTTGTTTTTATTTCACAAATTGGATGCAAACTTCTCATTCTATCTAATTCATATTGAACATGCTGTTTGAACCAACAGTTATTGCAGTCATTGTTATTATAACAACTCATACTGCATCCGTAGTTTGCTAATAGGCGTTCAACTTCAGACATAAGGATTATTATTCATAAATATATTAATATCCAAAATAATCATCATCACTTAGTTGAATCTTCTCATTACATTCGGGGCAATCTATATATTCATGGTGTATATACATATCATCTTCACATTTATATACATCTTCCTTATTAAAATTTAATATGGTATCACAACATGGACATTTTACAATATACTTATAAAAATCTTCAACATTCTCGCATGAATGTCTTTGTGTAAGTTTATTAATCATAATTTATTTTTTATATGGGTTATTTTCTTTAGTTACAGCAATAGCAAGACCTTTCTCAATTAGTCCACGATAATCAAAATGATGAGCATTAAGCCAATTAATTGAATCTATACTAAGAATTGCCGTATATTTTTTACCAATAACGAGTACATTTTCAGTGATTGAAGTAAACTCTTTTATTTCCTCTTCTGTCATACTTGACATTGGACGGAGATATGGTTTGACTTCTTCTATTAACGGTGAACCACTTGTAGTTGACATAAATGGTTTTACTAATGTGACTCTTCCAAACCCAATATCAATAATATTAAAATCTTCCCCTTTATATTGTACCATCAATCCATAATAAGGCAACCTTGCACAAAGGTCTTTAAATAATAGTTCTTTATCTTCTTGCGTCATAATTTTATTCTTCCTCCTTTTCGTTTTCTTTAGCGATAGTATCTACATACACAGCAGCATCGTGTAAAGCATCTAATTGTTCATCACTAGGCTTCCAATTAGGTTGAACTCTTTCTTTGAGTGATTTGAGCCAATCTTCTATTTCTTTTTTATCATCATAAGTATAATAGTCTGCTGCATTTATAGCACCAATAGCGTCATCAATCATTTTATCATCCTCTTCACTCCATTCTTGTTTTGGTACAAGTTCTAAGAGAATATTTGCTTGTTCCTTAATTGCATTAGTATCATTTGGGTCTAATCCTGCATGTTGACCAAAGAAAGAAATTCCTATATGCATCATTACATTCTCAAAGTCAGTCAAAGCATCTGTATTTTCTTGTTTCCACTCATACTTTGGCTGAGGTTGTATTCTGTCTTTAAGTGATTTGAGCCAATTACGCAATTCCTCTGCGTAACCCTCGTCAAAGCAATCATTAATTGCAAAATTTACATCAAGAAGATAGTCTTCATCATCTTTACTCCAAGCAGAACTTACTTTTTCACCATTCATCATTTTAGTGAAACAATAGTCCATTTCAGCTTTGCCTTCATCAATAACATGAATCTTCTTCAGTTCTTTCTTAGCAGCATCCCATTCATATCCTGCTTCATGCATCTTTTGGAATAAAATGTCACGTTGTTCTTTGGTGGCTGGTAAATAGTCTATAGGACTTATTCCTCCAACTTCAAACCAATACCCGGTTCTATTGTTAATACCACAATGAACAAACATACTCCTCCTGACCATATCATATATATTTTTCTTATATATTACTGTGTCAATTCCATCACAAAGCACATCGCCATCCTTTGCATCTTGGATAGTCCATAGATGATATAAAGAATCTATTTCAGAAACAAGCATATCATCAACATACCCTCCAACGGTTTCATAACAATAGTACTTATCCCCAACACATCGAATCTTCAATAAATTGCAACCTTGTACTACCCAATCACCAACCTTAAACCTTGGTTCAACTTTATCAGCGGGTTTTGATTCATCTTGTTTTTCAATATCATAAAGAAATAACATACAATCTTTTGATATAGTAAAATCAGGAAGTCCTGTAGTGCCATTAGAATAAAAAGATACTAAATTTTCTTGCTCTGATTGATGTGTGTAACAAGTAATTATTTCATCTTCTTCATCTACTTCTGCAAGCCAAAGTTTGCCATATAGGGGAGAGTACAATTCTGTTCCTCTTGGATAATGTTTCAATATTTCTACAAGATTTATTTCCTTTTTCTCACCTTGCTTTTCAAGTCTATACTCATCAGCGAGTTTACCATTCTCGTCCATTATTTCTGCTGACTTTAAAAACTCTTTTGCTGTTTCTTCAGTTTCAGTGGCTTTCTTAGCGACTCGTTCAAGTTGACTTACATTAAAGCAAGTTCCATCTTCATTTTTGTATACTTTAGTTGCATTATCATCTCCATGCTCAAACTTATACCTTACTTGCTTTTCAAGCCAAACAACCCATCTTTTACATCCTGTTGACTTATCAATGTAATCAAGAATTTCTTTCCTTATCTTCTCATCCTCGCTCTCTTCTTTCTTGACTATAATCTTGCCATTTTCAATGCTTGCTGTGTAACCTTCTGGTATATTGTATTCCCAACCTTCAAGTTCACTATCTTTAATACCGAATGCTTTTTCAATAAATTCTTTCATAACTATTCTCCTTTCATGTATTCTATAAAATCCTTAACCATTTCTTCTTCGGTGTCAAATTGATATGCTATGACTCCGCATTCATCGTGACCTAAGTTATTATTAAACCAAATAGCCGCCTTTTGGATAAAGGCATCAGTTCGAGTGTATTCAATATTTTCTGCCCCTTTAACTGGAGCCTCTTTCCACAGCGTCTTACCTTTATCATTGTCAAGGTATGTTGTTGTACGAAAAATCTTGTCAGGTGTTTTCATAATTCATACGGAAATTCTTCATCTATTTTTTTCCACAATCCATCTCGTGTGCACCAAGTTAACTTAATTCTGTTATTTAATTGGTCAATTTCAAGTTTATCTTGAGGATGTTCAAGTGACATACGACGAAGGACTTTAACCATTACCATTTTATCTGCATTACGACTTGGGTAATGGTCATATATATCTACCCATTCTCCTTCATTCTTATATAGCTTTTGAACAAACTCATCAACCATACGTGTAGTCGAACCATTCATTCTGGTTCTCATATTTGCTATAGATTGCAAAAACTCTTTATCTTCTTTTTCAGTTTCAGGTGTTTTCATATCTTTTATTCTTCTTTCTCCAAGTCTCCCTCTTTCGCTTCTGTACTTAGATGTTCTTTTCCCCAAACAGCCCACAACAATGCTAACTTTTCAAAAAGTTTACCCTGTGTTGCATGATAGTCAAAATACTTAATCCTAAATGTTTGCTCACACGTGTTGATGAAATTCTTGAAATCGTGTAGTTGTTTACCTTTTAACTTAGGAAGTTTATTTCCAAATTTCTTATCAAAGACATTTATATATGCTTCGGCAAGTTCTCTTTCGTTTACCGTTTCAGTAAGAAGATTGTCTTCTTTTACTTCAAGGGTTTCGAGGAAAGAAAGAATTTTGCCGCAAGTAGCAATATGTTCAGACCATGCAATACAGCTTACTTGGTCATTATTTTCTTGAGATTGTTGACATTTTAATTTTCCATTTGATACCATTTTCTCTATCTCCGCCACTAAAGCGTCTTTGTCAATCAGTTTCATAATATTAGTTGTTATTGTTATATAATTTTGTTAGTTCTTCTTCTTTCTTGTTTAAAATATCTTTAAGGCGTATAATGTCTTCTTCAATATTCTTCCTTCTAATTTCATCTGATTTACCATCATAAAGTAGTTTATTTCTTTTGACAGTTTCTTCAAAGTTAAGAAGATTAATGTATCTTGGAAATACCATTCCGCAATCTGTATAGTCATCTATGTGTATTTTGATATGTATGGAAGGACCACTTACATTAGCAATCTCAAAATCAATATAATCTTCCCAATTGTCTGGATGTTCCCTCATACATTCAAATAACTCATCATTACCTCCCGCTAACGGATTAAGAAAGTAATATATCCAATCAGAGTTTGAATCAATATAAGTTGTAATATCTCTTGTTAAATGAGATATTCTTGTTGCTAAATCTTTTTCTTTGTCATTCATAATTTTCCATTTTCTTTTAGCCAAACTACCATTTCAAATGCAGCATCAATCAATGACATATCATTTCTGATAGTTCTATAAGCATTTTCAATTTTAATTTTATTACCACTTTTATAAAAATTAACACCGGGCATTAACTCCAATAAAGCAGCAAGACTCCAAGCAGGAATAGAATTTCCATCCATATCTAAATCATCAATACTTTCTAAAACATTTGGAGTTTTATACCATTCAGAATTGCCATTAACTGTGTAATAATACATATCCGCACTTTCAAGTGGCAGTATCTCAGCCAACTTCTTTGATTGTTCTAAATCTGTATAACTTTTCATATCTTACCATTTTCTTTTAACCAAACTACCATTTCAAAAGCGGCATCAATAGGGTCATCATACCATTCTGTTATGTAAATTGCAGAACGATAAACAATGTGCCATTGATTATTATCCCATCCTTTGCATAAATTTGGCTGGCAACCTCCATCTTCAGGGTCATTCTCCCATTCATATAGTTTTGGCAACAATTCCAATAATGCAGCAAGAGACCAAGCAGGAAGTTCGCCATCATACTCATTTTCTGAGAAGTTTGGATTCCTCTTTAAGAAATCCTTTGGATATGGAACTTCATCATAACCACCATCAAACATTCTATCAGAGTAATCATATGGTGCTATATAGCCATATCTCATATCCGCAGTATTAATATCAACCCCAAGTTCTATGAGTTTCTTGGATTGTTCAATAGTTGTGCAAATCTTGTTCATAATTTTAATCTTCAAACATAATTGGTTCAACTTCAATTATTCCATTACACTTTTCAATGGTATCGTCATCTTTCCATGCAAGTATATGAAATGCAATTTGTGTATCTCCTTTTAATATTATCTTAGGAGTAATATTTAATGAAGAGTCTTTTTCATTAACCCAATTAGTAATATCTGTTAAAATTTGTTCCATTCTTTCTGAGGCTTTCTTTTCAGAATGATAATAGAAAGGTCCCCACGTTAACATATGTTCATTGGGATACGTGATATTCCCTTCAACTTTAAAGTCCATTTTCATACGGATTATTTTCTTTAGTTACAGCAATAGCAAGACCCTTCTCAATTAGCCCACGATAGTCAAAATGATGTGAAAGACAATAGTCTATTACTTCTTTAGAAGTTTTAACTATATCAATAGTCATAGTTCTATTGAAATATTCTTTCTTTTCCTCCTCAGTCATACTTGACATTGGACGAAGATAGGGTTTAATTTCTGTATAATCATCTTCATCCTTTAGTAATTGCTCAATATGGTCAGGTTCAAGGATTGTGTTAATACACGTCCCTTCATCCATAACCCACCAGGTAAGTTCTATTTTAACTCCATAAGGCAACCTTGCACAAAGGTCTTTCAATAATAGTTCTTTATCTTCGCGTAACATAATCTTATTCTCCTTCATTTTTCATTTCTGCTGCAAATGTAAGACATTTTTTTGAAATGGCCAAATTTTTTGCCAATTTTTTTTTAATCCCACCAATAATCGGTGTACTTTTCCCTTATTTTATAATATAGGTGTCTTGCTTTCGCAATATAATATTCATGATCATAATTTCCATTCTTGAAGAAATCAGATTCCAAAACGGAGTTGTTTAAAAAACGTTTTGCATTCCTCTTGTTCAAATATGGTCCGTCATAACGATACACAAGGTTGTCAAGTTTAATCTCCCGCAAAGCAAACTTACTATTGTCACCCACAGGTTTTGTCTCACCATCCTCAACACCCCCGTCAAAATGGAAATAATCGGTCTCGTTATTCATTATATGAATGCAATGTTTCGCCCACCTTAAAGAACGTACAATTTCATTATATTGCTCATCAATCATATTCTGATGATGATCAAACCAATGTATCTGCTTGTCTATCTGCAATTCCTCAAGTTCTAAAAGATAAAAACCATCCCAAGGATTACTAAGGAACGCCTGTTTTACCAATCGCCAATGATACTTGTTGAAATTGCTACGAAACCAACCCCTTACAGAGTAATATGCACTTTTCGGCTTGCTGTACACATACCATAGGATATAGTCATCAATCCATTCGCATACCTTATTAGATTTGCATTTTTTGTACCACCAATCGCTAATTTTCATTGTTATCTTTTCTATTTACTGAGATAAATATACAAAAAAAATGGTACAACCATTCAGGCTGTACCAAAAAAAAGTGAAAGAGAAAATTTGTGAGGAACAGACTTTTGCAACCTTCGTTAAAATTGAAGGAAACCCGCTATTAGGCACTTGCGCTGTTTTATGACTTTTGTTGTGTTCCCACTTATGGCTCCTTACGGAATCTGTTGCTCTTCACATCTTGAGCATACGCTCAACCAACACGTTTCATCAGGCGGAGGGATACTGTTTCGCACCCAATCTACTTTCCTAATTTTACTCGAGTTATTGTTTAAGAAATTACCCTGATACCTACTAAGTGACCTGTTCTCTTTCTAGTATCTATTCCTGTTCTTCTTCACTATTGTCTTGCGGAATAATCTCCGACAACTTCGTGAAATCAAGTATACTGTCATCAACCCTCGACCTGACATACCATTCCCTATTTTGGAAAAGATACTGATAGTCTTCCTTCATCTCGGGAATTGAACCATAAAACATCGGTTTGCAATCATCCCAATTGTTCTTCCACTTATCATATGATGGTTCGCCGAATATTTTGCAATTGCCCTCAGCAATTACATTACAATATACTCTGTCAAGCAATTCATACTCATCATCAATCTCGTCATGCTTACTGAACAATGAAAGTATTGTCTTCCCTAAATTTTTAGGTTCTCCATCCGTTCCAACGAAAACTTCAGCATAGTGGTTTATCAACTGTACTTCAGGATGCTTGTGATTGGCAACATCATACGTGTATGTCTGTCCTAGAAAATCATCTTCTATCTCAACAACAACAGTTGCTTTTGATCTTTTTAAATTTATCATCACTTATACATTTTTATATAAATATACAAAAAACATTTTTATCTTCGTCCGCCACGAGACATTCCTCCACCAATCGATGAGCCTCTTGAAGGTGTAGAACCCATTCCTCTTGAAGACGGAGAAACAGATGACCTGCTTCCTGACATTACGGATGAACCTCTGCTAACGGGTGACTGTCTGACGGTAACTCTCGTTGAACTGTTTATGATGGATGACCTGCTTGTATTTGTGCCACGTACATCACCCATCGGTCTGCCTGTGTGCCCATCATTTCTTGTATGATCAATAGTTGAACCACCAATTCTTCCACCATTACTTCTTGGCCCTACACGGTAATGATTACCGCCACCTCTTCCATATTCCCTTCCCATGTCACGATGCGAAGGACCGTAGTTATGACGGTGATAGCCGTTATGGTCTCCCAATCTGTGTGTCGGTCTCCAATATCTGTCAGGAACAAATCTCCAACCATAAGGGTGGGGTCTGTGGTACGGTCTGAAATACCACACGTTATTCCAAAGATAAGGATAATAGAAAAGACCCTTGTAATAGTAATACCCAATGACACTGTCATAATAATATGGCGTACCATATGTCACAATCGTACTATAACTTATTCCGTCATAATCGTCATAATAAACTTGTCCGTAGGTATCACAACCGGAGACAAACAAAAGGGTCATCAGACCGATCAAAAACAATTTAAACTTCTTCATAATCCCGATATTTTTAAAAATGTATTTTATTTCTTTCTAACATAAATATACAGAAATAGGTAGTAAAAATATCGGGGTTTTTCCTAAATTTTAGGGGAATATCCCCCACCACTTTTTTTCACTTTGTACCCCCGGTGGGACTCGAACCCACAAGCGTATCTCAGCACCTGATCCTAAATCAGGCCCCTTTACCATTTTGGGCACAGGGGTAATTCATTGTCGGGGAGGTGTGATTCGAACACACTTACTGCGAGTCCACTACGACAATTTGTTAAAGCAGAGCGATTTTACAGACCGCTGCCGTTACTCCCCGTTATTTTTGTGTGTTAGACAGGGTACGATCCTGCAACCAGAAGAACCACAATCTTCCGCTCTGCCAATTGAGCTACTAACACCATATTGTTGCGGAGAGACAGGAATTCGAATCCTATACCCTAAAAGAGTACGTTCTGATTAGCAGTCAGACCTTGCTCCCCGCAAGTTGTCCTCTCCTATTATATCTTTTATCTCTTGCGCTTTTGCCCTTATTTAAAGCCATATAGTTCTCTGTCATTGCGTGACAGTTTGGACATAATACTTTTAAATTTTTTGTGGTATTATTACCGCTATTACCATCAATGTGGTGTATTTGTAAAATTGTGTTTTTGGTCGCTTTATTATATCCTTCAAAACCACATTCTTCACATTTATAATGAGCTTTTTCAAATAAAAATTTTCTAATAATTTTAGGAAGCTTTAAATTTGGATCTAAAGTTAATTCTTCGTTTTCCCATTTTTCAATATACTCTTTACTCCTATGTATCGAACAGCATTTATTAGAACAGAATTTTCTGTTACTATGTCTACTTTTAATTATTTTACCACATTCTTGACACGTATATTCCTTTCCATTACTTATGTATTTATTTCTATTTCTACAAGATTCTGAACAATATTTACGTTGGCGACCTTCTAATTTTTTACCACAAATTGCACAAAACTTTTCTACATCTTTATCCTGTTTGTGTCCTTTTTTTCTGAGTTTGTCCCCAATTTTTTTATAAATTGCTTTATCCCTGTGTTTGTTGTTATATTTAGCCGAACAAGATGGGCTGCAAAAACTTTTGGCCCACTTATTACTAATTTCTTTCCCACATTCTTTGCAGTATTTTTTTGGGGTATTATGTCTATCTTTGTAAACAGACATGTTAAAACCAACTGATTCTGCAATTTCCTTCAAGTAATTAGCGCCTTGAGTATTGTCGCTTATTCCAAAATACTTGTGTGCTTGATTTTTACTACTGAAACTATCAAACTTTTCAAAGACCTCTTTTTTTCTTTCTCTTGTACTAATGTCTATTACCTTTTTTTTCCTTTCCATAATAAAATTTTATTTTTTATAAATAAATATTATATTATGCGGAAAAATAAAGGCTTCGACTTAACTTTTTTATTTTAAAGTAGAGATGCGGGGGGTAATCTTAGATTAAACCATCCCCCCCCCCTCACCAACTTGGGTAACTCTCCGAATTGAGGTAAAAATTACCTCAATTTACTTTTCGACACGCTTTAATTTAGCACTGCCATTTACAATCTCATAGATGTGTGTTCCGTCGACGATTTCCTTTGGAACAGTGTACGGCTTTTTAACCAACCGCATTTGTTTCCTTTCTGCAAGGATTTCATCGTAAGGTTTAACATCATAGGTCCCATTGTACAGTGTCTCAAGGTCCTCCTTCAACTCACGAATGTGATTGCGTGACATACTGATCTTATCAGTTGTAATCTGTGCAAAGTTACCAAACAACTTTCCTCCTGAAGTACCATTGTAAAAGTTGGCAAACGACTTGCAATCCTCCAAAACTTCTAACATTGACTTAATGTCAGCCTTTCTGATATCAATCTCATTGCGCTTCATAGCAATCAATTGACCGATTCCAATGTTAAAGTTGTCCTTCTCACTTACCTTTGTCTTAGAAATAAACACATTACCATGTGATTTCTGACAAAATACCACGATACCTGCTTCGGCATCAATTTTAAATTCTTGATTCTTCATATTATTATTTTTTTATTTATTTGTTGCTCACAAACAACATTATTAATTTTTGCGTAAGAAGAGAGGCTCGAACTCCCGACACCTGGTTTTGGAGACCAGTGCTCTACCAACTGAGCTATTCCTACATTTTTAAGCGGTCCATAAGAGAGTCGAACTCTTGCCCCGTGATAGACAGTCACGTATACTAACCGTTATACGAATGGACCAATTTGCGCTTCGGGGGAATTACGATATCCCGACCCTCTGATTAACAGTCAGATGCTCTGCCTCTGAGCTACCGAAGCAATTGTGGACCTGATGGGAATCGAACCCATGACCCCCTGCTTGCAAAGCAGGTGCTCTAGCCATCTGAGCTACAGGCCCAATGCAAAGATACAACAAATTTTTAAATTGACCAAATTTTCAAACATTTTTTTTTTGTGGGGCAGGATGGAATCGAACCATCATCTAAGGATTTTCAGTCCTCCGCATTGACCACCTCTGCCACTGCCCCAATATTGTCTACCCGATGGGACTCGAACCCATGACCCACGGATTAAAAGTCCGTTGCTCTATAACCTACTGAGCTACGGGTAGGTTTTCCTTACGAGGGCAGAGTGAGAATCGAACTCACGAATCGTAGGTTTTGCAGACCGCGCCATTAACCGCTTTGGTATCTGCCCGTTTTTGTGGGCTTGGTAGGGTTCGAACCTACGACTTCCATCGTATCAGAATGGCACTCTAACCAACTGAGTTACAAGCCCGATAAAAAAGAAAAAAGGCTGTCGTTTTCCGAATGGTTCACAACAGCCTTTTTGGTAAATTATATGTATAAACTTAAATGTTCCCACTATATACTGTCTATGAACCCTTCACTTCCGACAAAACAAATATCGAACCACTTGCTATCATACGCGAGTGATTTATTATCAATACTATTATGTTTTGCAAAATTCATCATAATTGAATAGTTCTTAAAACAGTTTTTATCTTTTTTTCTTTTATAAATATATCTTTATTTTAAAAAGTACATTTTTTTTTGTGCGATATCGTGGAGTCGAACCACAATTTTTGTCCTGATGACAAGACAATGTTCTTCCATTGAACTAAAATCGCAAATTGGGGAGATTTGGAGCTATCACGCCATCACTGACGTTTAGTGTTCATTAATCATAATTCGGACTCCCCATTCAAGGTTTCCCTTTTCCTTGCCGATCATCCGTGACGTTGGTTGTCCGATGATTTTCGCTCTTCTATTTTTCCAACTTCAAGCGACTGGTGTGACGTGACCCATCCGTGACTCGAACACGGGGAAACTTGTGCTCTATCCAACTGAGCTAATGAGCCAATACAAATATACACTTTTTTATTTTATAAATCCATACTTGTTATCATTTTTTTTCGTTGAATCTATGAAATTTTCAATTGCATCATTTCTTAAAAGCATATTTTCACTTATACTTGAGTCAATCGACACATTTTTCATTTTCCTACACCGACTAAGTGCGGTATATAATTGTCCCGTTTGGAATATTTCCTTAATATGCAAGACAACGTGATCAAATGTGAGTCCCTGACTCTTGTGAATTGTAATGGCATATGCGAGTGTCAGTGGAAATTGTGTGCATGTTCCTGTACATACCCTATTCACAACCGTATTCATTTTTTCATCCACCTTCACCTCATACTTGTAACTTTCCCACTCGTTCGGATAAATAGCAACCTTTTTTCCTTCATCCGTCAATACCGTGATAACCTCTGAAGTTATTTTATCCACAACACCAAGTGTTCCGTTATAGTACTGTCCTACGTCGCCGTCATTCTTTGTGATCATAACTCTCGCGCCGACTCTCAGTTTCAGTTCGAGATCACAATTTGCGCTCTTCGGATTGAAATCACCTGTAAGTGTTGCCTTAAAAACATGTGTTGGTTTACCAAGTTTCTTTTGGTTGAATGTATCAGCAACACTTCTTAATGCACAAAGATGAATAGCATTCTTGCTTGGTTTGTTATTATTAAGCATTTCCTCTATCCACATCTTTGATTTGTCTGTCAACTTTCCATTTCTGACATTGTTAAGGAGGGAAATGAAGTTCTTATCCTTTTGTCTGAATATCTCGGATAGTTCTATCATTTCAAATTCCGTGTTTTTAAATACATTTGCATTGAAGAAATAGAAATTGTCATAGAATTCACTTAACACATTTGCCTCGTCTGTTGTTACCACGGGTGGAAGTTGCATCATATCACCGAACATAAGAACCTGTAGACCACCGAATGGCTTTTTACACTTTCTTGCGGCACGAAGTCTCCTATCAATGGCATCCATAAGGTCGCATCGTACCATTGATATTTCATCAATGATGAGAACCTTGGCGTATTTAAGAACGTTTCTCTTGTTTACCGGTAGTCTCCATTCAAGTTTTTTATCTGGCTCGATGACACCGATAGGCAGGGAGAACATGCTGTGTATAGTAACACCACCCGCATTGATTGCTGCCACACCCGTGGGTGCTACGATTACCCCTGATAGACTGAAACGCTCCTGTAAAAGTTTTAGGAATGTTGTTTTACCACTTCCCGCCTTTCCTGTTATAAATAAATTCTTACCCTGATCAATAAGGTCAAGGGCAGTTTTCATTTCCTCTGTAATGACTATATTTTCCATATTTCAAATATACAAAAAAACCGCCCATTTTGTATCCCCTCTCAGATTCGAACTGAGACCCAATTAAGGAACCGCTTTTGAGACGGTCGCGTCTACCAATTCCGCCAAGGGGATATTATACATTCTCTATATAGGAGGCGCTTTTTTAATGAGCAACTGCAATAATCTCATCCTATAGTCTTAGAGAATGTTTTTAATATGGTTTCTTGTACGGGTCAAACTCATATCCTAAACTACGTGCAGTATTCGTACCCAGAGAAGGACTCGAACCCTCATCATGGCATCCGTAGTGCCGTATTCTAATCCATTGAACTATCTGGGTATGCCTATTGTAAATACGTCTTATTGGTAATTTTCGTCTTGAATGATACCGAACTTGTGGAAATACCTCAATGGTCTCCATTTATGACCATTAACATAGAAGCCCCATTTATGTCTTGGTCTTCCCTCGAACATCAATGTCCAAGCACCACCCTTGGGAATAGAAAGATAATGTCTATCTTCTGCTTTTGAGAACCAAATTGAACGGTTCATATGGAAGAAGTTGTGCCAAGAATTAAAAATTCCTTCAACATAGCATTCTTTTTGATTTATGGTATGGCAAGCCAAGTCATATTTATCAAACTCGGTTTCATTCTTGAATTGAACCAATTCATTGGGATTCTTATCTGGGTCAATTGGTTTTACGTTCCAATATTTCCCTTTCAGAACAATGCTCAACAAATCAGAACTATGGTCATGAAAGAACCTGTTATCATCGGATTTAATCCAATGGTGGATTCTCATTGAATAGCCAAAGAAGATGAATGTCCAACGAATAAGGTATGGATTATCCTCATATCCGATTTTTTCTTTCCATCTGATTTGGAACTTCTTGAATTGTTTCAGATTTGTGGAACCTTTCATATTCAAATTTTGTTTTTAAGTTTTGTCAACGGGGAAGGATTCGAACCCCCATACTTCATTGCCAATACATTGCCCTATAGAATGCTCTTATTGACAATTCCGTGCTGTCTCAGCCCCAACCATGTATTAGGTGTGTCTCTCCCGTCGTCACGGAATCGTTTCCATCGTCATGGAAACACCTACGATTGTGCTCTTCCTATTTGAGCTACCCGTTGTTTATTTTGTGCGCAAGTCGGGACTCGAACCCGAACGGGCATAATGCCCAGCAGATTTTCCTGCTACTCTATGTTACCATAGCCAAACAATGAGTGATGCTGGACAATAATATTTCTGCATTATTTCAGCAGGCACCATTTTAACGTCCTATAGTCTATTGTTTGTTGTAGTCTGGAACATATCATTACCATATTGAAATTCTTCGAAGTAGGAAGCATCAGTTTTTTTTTAACTTTCTTATATATTCAATCATTATCGAAATAACATGTATTTTCTTACTGAAGTGATATATTACTTTTCTTCCAATTTCAACTTAGGTATCTCCTCTATGTCCTCTACACATTTATGAGAATCTTTCATCCTTTCTCAAGGGCTATCTTCTTCCATTTTATTGATAGCATCTTCTCAATTTAGCTCGGTATTATCCTTACACATTATTGGTTAGTGTTTAATACTTTGGACAAGCAGTCTGATACCAATCACATTTAACTTTCTCTTCTCTATGACTAAGAGTGTGAATCTAATATTGAGCCTGATATATTACAACCATATTTTTCTTTGGCAATTAATTAAAAGGACTTCCACCGAATTAGGGAGATTCTACTATGGGATTTCTCGCCATAGCACTCAATTTAATAAGTCTGCCGCGTCTACCATTCCGCCACAAGCGCATACATTATTTCAAAGAACATTTTGTGGGCCTTGAGGGGCTTGAACCCACGACCTTCAGATTATGAGTCTGCTGCTCTAACCAACTGAGCTAAAGGCCCTATGATTTACTTTTATTTTTATTTATTTGTAGGGGGTAACTGAGTCAAACAGTTTCCTTCAGAGCCAAAATCTGACGTGGCTATCGCTACACCAACCCCCTTTATAATTCATTGTTGTTTTTCATTTAAAAAGTTTCCTACATCTGTCTTAGAGCTATTAACCAAGTCGCCTTTCGGATACGGTGCAGATTCTCACTGCTTTTCTCTTTCACAGTCTCCATCACGTTGCTTTACGTACCTATGACCTCAATTACGTGTTTGCCACTACAAGGTCTTCCAACTGTCAATTCAGTATTCCCATAGAAAGTTCTTATTGAATCACTTTCAGCCTCGGAAACTTTATGTCATTTAACATCCGCTGATGTTTTCATTTTCATTTCTGCTGCAAATGTACGACAATTTTTTGAAATGGCCAAATTTTTCACAGAAAATTTTCGGATATTTCAATTTTCTTAAAATATGCGTCAGGATGTTCTTCCTTATATTCTATGTCCTTGATTATCCCTTCTGACAGACACATACAGAATTCGATATTATTTAGGTCGTCGGCAAGTCTGTCACATTCATCAGATAATTCACATAAGTCACAAGACCCGTTTGTTCCATTACCGTTCCAATCATTAAGATAAAATCCGTGAAAAAATCTATTCTTGTCAATCATATCCTTATTTAGAAATGGTTAAGTCTTCTTTATCTGTCTTACTTACAAACTGATCAATATCAAGGGTTTTACAACTTGAAATGATGGCATCGGAATCAATATATGAATAGACCTTTATTGTGTTATTTTCACCATCCCACACATATTGTCTTCCGTTGTTGTCATATACCTTCTTACCTTCTTTAAGGGCATTTACATAGATATTATCCATATAGTATTTCCTTTTTGTCTTTATCTGTTGATGCTATGTTCTTACCGATTTCATCCTGCACTTGAATGTTGTTCCAAATGAAGATAAGGAACATTGAATTGAGTTTTGACAATGGCTTTCCATCAATTGTGGTATCATCCTTTATCATTATCACCTGATAACCACTGTTCCTATATTTCTCGACAATACTCGGAACAAACTTTTCCTTGTCAACATCAATTTCAAACATAGCACAGTACTTTCCACATTCACACTTGTACTTGATGCCGCTCTTGATTTCATCGAACAAGTTTTTCATCAACTCTTCATCAGTGTACTCCTTACCATATTTTGATCTGAAATAAGAGTCTCTTGCTGAAACAATCCTGTCCTTCTTTGTGGATGTAAATGATTCAAAAATTTTAGTATTCATTTTTTTCTTTTACTTTTTAAGTTTTTGTCTTTCTTCTCCAAATATACAAAAAAAAATGGGGAACCGTGAGTGTGGTTCCCCATAACAAACAATCATTAGCCCATTCGCCTTAATAGGGAATGGAACCCCTCTGAAACCTCCTCCTTTCCTGATAACCGTCTGAATACGACATCAGGTCTGTTATATTTTTCGTAATCCCAATCTTCTGGTGCATATTGATCATCCCACTTGCATCTGTCATACTCCGCAAAACCGTTTCTTTCATAGAAATCAGATAGACAACCCTCGAAATGATCAAGTTGTGTACCACCGTTGTTCTTTGCGGATGTCATAAGACTATTCACAACACCCTTGATATTAGGCTCGTTATTGTGGACGGATACAATATCTACATTACCGTCCTGCATTGGTATCAACGCATAGCCAATTTCAAAACCTCTCAATTGATATGTCGTGGCATTCATCTTTTTGAAATCCTCAGGTGTGTATTTTGTCAGGAAACCGGGATGCTTGCTATGCTTTATATCCTCGCAGAATCTTGGATAGTCATTAACAACCCAACACTGCTCAGATTCTATCATCTCCCTAACCTTCTCGGATAATTCCGCATCACCGTCTTGCATCGAGTCATTCTGTACCTGTTCCCATAGACTGAACGCTTCAAGTATCTGTTCGTTAATCATTTTTTTCTTCTTCTATTTCTTTCCCTAATAAATAGTCATACACTTTATTAATTGTGCGTTTTAGAAGGAAAAAATAGTCAGGAATTGGATTCAGTGTTGTCTCATTCATATAAATTCTCTTGTTCACCTCTATCATAATCGAGTGATATTTCTTGTCACTCTTTGGTGAAATCGAATTTGAATATGGATTATTGATGGAGACAAGATAACCCTCATCCTCGAATATGGTACATATCTTATCAATGGTTTCCTCATCAGGTCGTGTTTCATCGTCGTTGACACCGATACAGATATCCACATTTGACTCCGTTGATGGGAAGGAGTGGCAATCTATCAGCATTGTGTTATCCACAATTGGGGTTGCAAGCATTGAATTGTGTATCTCATACCAACGCAGGATGTCAAGTTTCAATTTTTCATCAACATCGCGTTCGAAACCACCGAACTTATAATAGATTATACCTCTACCCTCCTTCTCCAAGGGGTCATTGACAAGGCGTTCGACATCACAGAAGAAACGGGAGAATGGGAAACGAACCATAGTGGCACGCTCATTCTGAAAAAGGATGTCAGTGTGCCAATCGGTCCATTCCTTCACGACATGAAACATATTTAAACAACCCTTCCATCCCTCATAACAGCGTTCTATGGAAGAATGCGGTACGTTTAATACAATCTTGTCATACATCTCCTATCGGTTCATTTTCACGAGAATGTTTCTCTTTATTTTTGAAGGTATTTCACTCTCGTTCTTGAGAACCTCACGAATCTGACTGTATGCCTCCTCATACATAGCCATTGTCGGCTTCTCATAACGCTCACCGGGTTGTCTGCGGTTGCTCTTGTTGTAATCATACATATAGAGGTATCCGTCCTCCATATTGATCTTTACGGAATGCAACCACATGTTCGAGGTGTCACGTTTCTTCCACTTGTTGTAGTTAGACAGTGAAATACTGCGAAGGCCACGGGTCTTCATAATCTCCTTGATTGTACCACGGATTTCCTCCTTGTGGTAATCCTGACGCGCTTTAGTGCTCATAAACAAATTTTTTAAAAAGTTAAACATTAAACTTGGTCTTTATTATCTCAATACAAAGATACAAAAAAAAACTCGAAAATGAGGCAAAAACAGGTTTATTATAGTATATATAGATGATAATATGCATAATAGTTATGATTGAAAATTATAATGTATTTAAGGGAATCAAACAAGTTTTTGAATCCACATACACAGCATTGACAAATAGCCAAAAGGAAGGCTACCTTTGGTTCGTAAGAAAAGACAGTGCAACCACGGTTGGCGATGTTTATTTTGGGGCTAAAAAATATGCCGAAGCCACCGATATAAGCATTAAGGCGGATAAGTCAGAAGCAATCAGTGCGTTGTCTCTTACTATGGACAGCGAGTATAAACTGACTCTATCAGGAAGGACAGCTGATGGTTCCGGTTTCACTGTTTCTGATGTAATTGATCTCCCATTGGAAACAATGGTTGTCAGTGGTGCATATGACAGTGCAAACACACAGATTGTCTTAACCTTAAAGAACGGTAGTACCACAAGTTTCCCTGTATCGGCATTGGTTGATGGTTTACAGAGTGAGATTACAACAGGAAATACACTTTCCGCTGATCTTATCTCTGACGGAACAACAAACAAGGTAGTTACTGGTACGGATAAGACAAATTGGAACAATGCGTCAAGTAGTGCACATAGCCACGACAATAAGACCGTTCTTGACGACATTTCCTCAAGTGATGTTGACAAGTGGGATGCTGCTATTCAGGGCGTAAGGGTAAATGGTGTTGACATAACACCTGATACCGGTAATGTGATAGACATAACAATTTCTGAAGGAGAAGGAGGAGATGATACTGATTATAGTACACAGTATCTGACATTTGAGGCAATAGAAGACACTACATTCACATTTACGCGAAATCCACTTCAATACAGTTTAGATGGTGGTGCTACTTGGACGAGTTTATCCAGCAATTCACATACGCCAACAGTGAGTGCCGGTAATAAGATACTTTGGAAACAAGGTACTACTACACCGTCTATCACTCAGAATTATGGTATGGGTACTTTCTCTGCAACAGGAAGTTTCAAGGCTTACGGTAATGTGATGAGTTTATGTTACGGAGATAATTTTATTGGAGAAGTTAGTCTATCTGGAAAGAACTATATACTTCAAAGATTATTCAGACAAAACACATATTTGGTTGATTCATCAAATCTTGTATTACCTGCAACCACATTAGCAAATCAATGTTATGATTCTATGTTCTCTGGTTGTACTTCATTGACAAGTGCACCTAAAATATTACCTGCAACTTCACTGACATATTATTGTTATCAAGAAATGTTCGAAGGTTGTACATCATTGACAAGTGCTCCTGAATTACCGGCACCTACTTTAAAGATGTATTCTTATTCTTTTATGTTCAATGGTTGTACATCATTAAGTTATATAAAATGTCTTGCAACTGATATATCTGCAAGTAATTGTACATATAATTGGGTACAAAATGTTAGTTCAACTGGTGTGTTTATTAAGGCTGATGGTATGAATGGATGGACTGTCGGTAATAACGGTATACCAACCGGTTGGGTTGACTCTACTGAATCAGAATATGGCTATGCACGCGGTTATCAAATACCAAAAAAGACTTCTGATTTGACTAATGACAGCGGTTTTATAACGTCCGATAACATTTCGGGTAAGACTGATTCAACCACATTCGGTACACACTCAGCAACCACAATTGCAAATGGTACATCATCACAGATGCACTTACCTACGGTATCTGCAAGTGACAACAACAAGGTACTTATGGTAGTGAACGGTGTTTGGACACTCGTTGCGCCTTCAATGATTTATAGCGGAAGTGGTGCTCCTGACAATTCTCAGGGCAACAATGGTGACTTATATATACAGACAAGTTAACTATGACAATTATATAATGAAAATGGTACCAAGATTTTGGTACCATTTTTTTTTCTTTTTGATCAGCCTATACATCTATTGACTGACACATCGGCATATCTGATTATTTTACCATTATATGTATAACCGTGTTTGATTATTCCACTAACCGTGTTATCTTCCATTAGAGTGTTATCTGTGGTGAAAACGGCGTTGTATTTTTCGTCATCGAACTTATCTCCGACATTACCGAACCTCTCTATTCCTATAGATGACAAGGCTTTCACAAGTTTCTTATATATTCCCTTCAGTGTCGGGTCCCCGTAATTCAGACCAATTGTCAGGTCATCTATAATTGGGAGGATTTTAAGAATTATCTCACTTTGTGAAGAATCAACCGCATTTGTCAAATTCTTTCTCGATGTCTTCTTGTAATTTTCAAAATCAGCCAATAGTCTGATATATTTGTCATACAACTCGTCATATGACATTTCGTTTCCTATTTCTTGTTCCATATTACCAAAATTTATTTATGTATGGCTAAATGTGTTTCCCAATCGCCCCATTGCCACTTTATTTCATATCCTAATCCTTCAATGAAGTTTACCATTTGATCATGGGTTTCCTGCGTCATACCATAATATCCAACTTCCCATAATTCAAACAGGATTGGTGGATAGTTGTTTCGGATTATTGTACCTAAACCGCCTTTTAGAACCTGATATTCCATTCCCTCAACGTCGATCTTAATAAATCCGATGTTATTTAAATCAAAACTGTCCAAGGTGAGACATTGTGCTTTTTTTGAATTTTTCTTATCAAAGACATTACTGTTTATCTTGCTTGTGTATTCTGTGTTGAAACCGTCATAGTCAATACATTCAATCTTGTCGGATAAAAGTACATTATGAACATCACATTTGTCTAACTTACCGTGTAGTAACATATTAAATTCAGCCAATACACAATTCTCCCTGTTTCCATCAAACATATGATAGTGGTTAAACTCTGTGGCGAATGAAAATGTCCCAACGTGTGAGCCAATGTCTATCATCGATTTTGAAAAGTCGAAATAGCCATCTTCATTTTCATTAATTTTAATGATGGTGTTAGCCTCCCAACAATACAACTCATTGTCATCTATGAAGATCCGTTCTGGATAATTCATTGCATATCCATCATTTGGTAATAGTTTTGTATCAACCAAATATTGTTTAAAACCTATTTCTTTTATCTTCTCCATATTACAAATATACAAAAAAAATACGAGACGTTTCACAACGTCCCGTATCCGCATCGAGTGTTGTTCCTAAGGCTATCAAGCAGTCAGCACTCGTTTAATTTGTTATATTTTCTAAAAAAAAAGAGGCGGGGTACCGATAACCCCGTCTCGTTGTGACGCTACTGGATCAACAGTTTGCGTCCCTTGTCTTCTACAAGCGGTTTTTCTTCCTTCTTTGGCATTGTGATAACCAATACACCGTCTTTTACAGACGCATTGATACCATCCTCTGCCACATTTTCGGGAATCTCAATAGAGCGACTGAATTCTGATGAAGACCATTCCTTAGAAATAATCTTACCGTCATCATCCTTCTTCTCTTTCTTGTTTTCATCCTTGTAGTTTACACATACAACCCCATCCTTAACTTCGATATCAAGATGTTCTTTATTCAATCCTGGAATGGCTATTTCAAATTCGTAACCCTTGTCGGTTTCCTTTGAATTTGTTCTTGGGAAGTCAGTAAGTGTACTCACGTTGAAAAAGTCACGCGAAAATGCTTCAGTGTCGAAGTACGGAAAAAAGCTGTCACTGAAAATTGTACTTAAATAATTCTTCATAATAACCTCCAATTTTTAAATAAATTATTATTATATGTGTCTATAGACATTGTAGGGTAGACAGGATTTGAACCTGCGACCACAGCATCCCAAATGCCGCATTCTAACCGGGCTGAACTACTACCCTATCTTTTTCAAATATACAAAAATTATTTTTATAATAAACAATTCTTGACACATTCTGAGACTAATTTACCATCAGCACCGATCAAAACATTCTTAATCTCCTTGATAACTACTCCCATTTGTTTCTTTTCAACACCATTAGGATAATGTTGTCTAAGATACTCTCTAATATCATCCTCAGTTGGCAATGCAGGAAGTAATGCTTGAAGTACATCAGCCTGAGCCAATTCGTCATTAGCCAAGTCTTGTCTATTGTTGTTCTTATATATTTCAGCAGAATTCATCCTGTCATCAATCATCTTCCTTATGAGATTGATCTCTTCGGTTTCATTGTATTCCTTCGCATTCTTTGCTGTCTTGAATTCAAGAATCTTTGCCTTTAACAACTTGTAAGTCTCGGAAGCCACCTTATCATGAGCCTTCATAGCCTCCATAATCTTCTTATTAACATCTATCATAATCTTTTTAATTTAATATATTACCATTTAGATCAGTTAACTCTCCATTATTATTTATTAAACAATTATAACCAATAGTTAACTCATACCAATAATCAATATCTTTATATAGTATTAACATCATTTGTGCCAAAATTTATAACAATGTACATAATTTTTTTTTTGGATATTTCTCGGGTTTCATCGTCATATGGTTTATAATACATGGCTTGTTGTAACCTCCAAAACTAATACAATCTTCACACTTTGTAAATTTCTGTTTATCCATTTTTAATTTCCTTTTTTTATAACCTCTTTATGTCTTCCTTACATATTTCAATTCCGTTTCTTGTGAATTCCTTGAATTTCTCCTTCATTTCATCAGAAATGTCTGCATCGTCAATGACACTGTATATCTTTTCAAGAATGCCTAATGATACTTCAGCATCTTCTTTAGTTAAAATATTGTCACTGCTGATCAATGAAACAAAGAATAGACTATATGTTGTTTCATTCTTTGCCAATTCCTCTATAAAATCACTCGTTATGTTGTATTCCATATCATTAACAAATATACATTTTTTTCCAATATAGACAAAAAAAAAACCTCCATTCATTCTTTTGGAACTCTTGGAGGCTGGAGAATATGATAGTGCTTTAAAGCTATGAAGCCATAATTAATTGAACTATATGTAGTTATCTTTTTTCAATCATAAATACTTTTAAAAACAAAAAAAGAACGATTTTTTCTACATTTTTTTTTTCTTATTTTTTTTCAAAATAGAATTTACCGTCCCATTCATTGAACGTCATTATTCCATATTGCATAGCAAGACGTGTCTGAAATGTTGAACGGCAACTCTTTTGTAGTCGTTCCTTTATGTTGTCACGAAAACCCTCAAGGTCTGTCATTCCCTTATAGAAATTACAAGCACGACAACTTGGCATCAGATTATCAATTCCATCCATACTGCCATCCTTTATCATATTCTCTATTGGTTCACGTTGTTCCTTCGTACCGTACACGCTCCACATATATGGTACTATGTGATCAACCTGCATATCCTTATACTCTATTTCTTTTCCACAATATGCACAGTGACCGTTGTACTTGTCATAAACCTGTTGACGTATTTCTTTAGGTATTCTTTTTCTCATTTTTCCTTTAATCTGTTTTCGGCATATTCACATTGTGCTTGTGAAATTTCTGATCCTATATAGAACATATTCATATTTTTACACGCTTTTGCTGTTGTTCCTGTGCCCATAAACGGATCATAAACTATCATACCTTCCTTACCGTATATATTGAACAGTTTCTCACAGAGTTCGGTACTATATGTAGCCTGATTGATGTTTCTTGTCTCTCCGTCGTTGTTCTTTGCCTCGACAAAGTTATAATATATATTATAGTATTTCTGTCCTGTTTTCTCGGAGATGCTCTTTACACCCTTATTGCAAACAAATGTATCGATATCACTCTTCCTTACAAACACCCATATGAATTCCCAATTTCTTGAAAGTCTCCTCTCATTTGCTGGGAATGGAAGACCACTTGTTTTCTTCCATATGATAGTGTCCGCGAGACACCAATTCGTCCTGGCATACAATTCACTTACTAATATATAAGGTAATGTGGGATTCTCTATTGAGTAGGAGAAATTATATAATACAACACCATTTTCCTTTACGATTCGATCAAAACGGTCAAACAACTTGGTTGTCATATTAACATACTCGTCAACGGACAGCCAATCAGTATACACATCATATCTCCCCGTATCGGCGTTTCCACCCTTTCTCTTTGTCATATTATACGGAGGGGATGTCATCACCATATCAATTGAATATTCCTCAATTTTGTCAATGGTGATGAAACAATCCTCATTATAAATCTTATTGACCTCCATATATTACTTCTTCTTCCTTGCTTCCTTGGCCTCCTTTTCCTCATCAGCAATCTGTTGGAGAGTGAGAAGTGCAAGTTCAGCCTTTTCAACGGCGATGTTTCCGAACTTGTGATACAACCCGATAGGGATGTTCAGTTCAGGCTTCGTGATTACAATCTTGTCCTTGTCCATATCATAACTGATTTGACTAAGAAGAGAACGAATCCAAATTTCCTGTGTTTGTTCATCCACACGATCAAATGCATCCTCATAAATTGCAACAGCAACTGTAGAGTTGTCACCTGTGAATAGTTCTACAAGGTCGTTAGCCTTCAATACTTGTCCGACTTCCTTCTTACTCTTCTTAAGACGAACTGGTGTGACATTGATACCTGTAGCCCTAAGACCCATCTCATTTGCAAGGTTTTTTACCTTTTCCTCTAAATAAGAGGACAAATCTTTTGAATATTTTCCCATAATTAAAAAGTTTTAATGTATGACAAATATACATTTTTGTTTTAAAAAAACGGAAAAAAGAGATAATCTATATAACTGTATATGTATGCGCGTGCGTATATAAGTACTTTAAGTACAACATGACATTCCATGGGCCTCCATGCTTAAAAACCATGCATGCCACGGTAAAAAAAAAATATTAAATTTAAAAAATTATTTATATATTTGAAATATGAAAAAGGAATATAAACTGTTTAATAGGGATAATTTACCTGTAAGTCTAAAACTTATAGAGGACAATGACTACCGTTTGGTTATTGATGGCGAAAACGCATATATCAGTATATCAAAACTCGGTGACGAATATAAGTTTATTGATCCGCAAGGAGGACCAATGATTGCACTTGGCGGACTTTTGGAATGCGGTAATGAGATAATCAAGGTAAAAGAAATATCCTATGATGAAGAAAATAAGTCATTTGTGTGTAAGTTGAAGAAGATAAGAAACAAATGAAAAGCAAGAATATAACCAACATAGCAATATTTGAAGAAATCATTGTATTTGTTTCAACTTTATTGCTTTTATATATGAAAGTGTATGCTATAAATGAGATGAGTTGGTGGGCATTACTATATCCAATTGGAATTGCAGTTGGCATCAATGTTATCTTACTTATTCTATCTTTTGTAATGTTGATCATCGGAGCATTTAATAAAAAGAACTATATTAATGGAGAAAACAATGGAGAACGAGTGTGAAGAAAGACCCTTATGTATGAGATGTGACCACGAGTTAGTCGAGGTTGATGCAGGGCTAACAGGAGAAGAACTTGGAGTAAGAGAATTTAACTGTCCCTATTGCGGTGAAATTGAAATATTCTATCCTTGCCCTGAGGAAGATAGGGAAAACTATGCCTATTATAATGATGAAAACGAGGATACACTCGGTGGTTGTGATCACGGATATCCCGGACTCTGCCCACAATGCGGCAGTCACATCATATGGGGTTCTGACTTTATGAGGTCAGAAGTGCTCGGTGATGTTGACGAGGACGATGTTGATGAGTATGGCATTCCTAATGATGATGCACTTGCAAGTAGCGTACATTGCCCACACTGCGGAGCAAGTATTGATGTTATCGATGCAAAACCATCCGAATATCATCTATATCCTCTATATAAGAATTGCGAAAACACGGAAGAAGATGATAGTACTACCTGATATACACGGAAGAGATTTTTGGAAAGATGCGGTAAAGGGTCACGAGAATGAACTTATCATTTTTCTCGGAGACTATACTGATCCGTATAATTATGAGGGAATAACAAAGGAAAAGTGTCTTGAATCGATAAAAGAAGTCATAGCATTCAAAAAGGAACACCCTGACAATGTAATACTGTTGTTGGGAAACCACGACCTGAGTTACATCTATGACAGGGCACCTCAAGTCCGTTATGATTATCTGAATGCCGGTGAGATAAATAAACTGTTTATAAATAACATTGAACTCTTCCAAATCACGTACACAAAGGAAATAAACGGAAAGAGATACCTGTTCTCCCATTCAGGATTAATGCCCGAATGGTACAGATGGCACGAGAGAAATGAGGAGATAGCACCAATAGAACTCGAACTTATGCCCGAGAAGATAAACGAAATGTTCAAAAACGACAGAGAACACATATGTAAATGGTTATCTGATGTTTCACCTGAACGTGGAGGAAGTTACTCAAGATGTTCGGGATTGGGGTCCTGTATATGGGGTGGAATCAGTGAATTGTACAGTTATCTCAAGAATCCAAGTTATGAGAACTTTACAAATACATTACAGATTGTAGGACACACACAATTAAGAGATACACCGGTAAATGAACGGAATTTCGTGTGTCTTGATGTAAGACGCGGATTTATATTGGATGAAGAGAGCGGAGAAATAACGGAAATGAATGGAAAAATAGTAAAGCCAAAGATGAAAGATGTGTTAGTTGTAGGTTCTGAAGGACAATTAGGGCAAGAGATAACAAACAGATATCAATTGGTTGATAAGAATAATGCATATCACTTCACCACCTATGACGGAGAAAATAAACTTGACATAACTGATTATGACTCTATCGAGAAATATGTTGAAAAATTACACATAGATTACATAGTGAATTGTGCAGCATATACAAATGTTGATAAGGCCGAGGAAGATTATGACAGCGCATATGATGTGAATGTGAAGGGTGTTGAAAATCTTGCGAAAATATGTAAGAAATATGACATAAAACTGATACACATTTCAACAGACTATGTGTTTGACGGTGAGAAGAACGAGCCATATAAAGTTGATGATGCCACAAACCCAATAAACAACTATGGCTTGACAAAATGGCTTGGAGAACAGGCAATCAGAGATATCGGTTGTGACGCGCTTATAATAAGAACATCGTGGCTCTATTCATTATATGGCAATAATTTTGTCAAGAAGATGATAGAACTCTTCAATAAAAATGAAACAGTAAAGGTCGTAAGTGATCAATTCGGTTCACCAACAAATGCAATGGACTTGGCGGATTTCATCCTTACTGTACTTTCTGACGGTAATGTCAAAAACGAAACGGTACAATTTTCAAACATCGGGGAAATATCGTGGTATGATTTTGCAAAGAAGATATATGAATATGCCATTGGCTTCGGAAATTCATTCAAATGCAATCAGATTGTACCATGTAATACCGATGAATTCAAGACAATTGCAAAACGCCCGTATTACTCCGTAATGGACAAGAGCAAAATAAAGGAACTGTTTAACTATGATATTCCAAATTGGGAAAATTCATTGAGAACATGCCTGTTGTATATGAACACCTTTAACTATTTATAGAAAACAATTTTAAAGATATGGGAATATTCAATTTTTTATTTAAAAAGAAAAATGACGCGGATAAGAAAGAAACCGCTAAGATTGAGGAACTTACATCTTCAGACATTGTCGTTGAGGAGAAAGAAAAAGAAACAGTTGTACCTAAAAAGGAATACACTTGTGAAATCCCCCTTTATGGACAATACAACTGGTTAGATGTTCAAGTGGAAACAAAGATGAAATACAGTGTCGAGGACGGTAAATTGATTGTAAAGTCAGAAAACCCGATTCGTAAATCAAATGTGTCTGAAGACGTGACTGAAATTACAGTTAGAAGTCTTAAAGAAGTTAATAAAATTATCCTGAACAAAGAACAAGGTCTAATTGAAGTTAAGTGACATGAAGGGAATCGTACTTGCAGGAGGAAGTGGTACAAGACTTTATCCAATTACAATGGGTGTTTCAAAACAACTTATCCCCGTTTATGACAAGCCAATGGTGTATTACCCGTTATCCGTACTTATGCTTGCGGGAATAAGAGATGTTATGATAATATCAACACCGGATGATATAAGTGGTTTCAAACGTCTTTTCGGAGATGGAAGCGAACTTGGTATAAACCTCACCTATGGGACTCAGGATAAACCTGAAGGTATTGCACAATCATTTCTCATTGCAGAGAAATACGGGTTTTTAAAAGAAGGGGAACCTTGTGCATTAATACTTGGAGATAACATTTTCTATAGTGCGGGATTAACTGATGACCTTGTAGAAGCCGCAGGTTATGCCAAGAGTATAAAAGTTCCGCTTGCCACAATTTTCGGAATTCAAGTAAAAGACCCCGAAAGATATGGTATAGTTGAAACAGCAGATGACGGTTATGGCGAATATATCGTTAGTATAGAAGAAAAACCAAAGCATCCAAAGTCAGACATTTGTGTGACAGGACTCTATTTCTATCCGAGTGACATATTAGATAAAGCGCACAATGTTGTACCTTCTGATCGCGGTGAATTGGAAATCACAAGTATCAATCAGATGTATCTCGATGAGCATAAACTCAGTCTCAATAAATTAAAACGCGGAAGTGTGTGGCTTGACACAGGAACTTTTGACAGTCTATATGAGGCTTCGGCATTTGTCGAGACAATAGAAAAGAGGAGTGGTACAATGATATGTTGTCCTGAGGAAATCGCCTATAATAACGGTTGGATAGATTTGGAAACCTTATTGAAACGAGGTGAGGTGATGAAAAACAATAACTACGGACAATATCTGTTGTCATTAAAAAAAAGGAACCCGAATTGAGTTCCTTTTTTTTTCTTATTTTATCTGTCATCAGTCTCTAAGTGTAAACTATAGTCCAAGGATAACTTAGCCATTCGGCGCTTGCTTCTAATGCACTCTGCATTCTACTTGGAAGTGTTAGTGTTGTTCCGGGCGCAACGTTACCAAACGTAGAGTCTGTAATTACAGGAAGTGCTGTTTCAGCCGCCACTGGACTTATTGTAATTCCACTGATTACTTCTCCCCTGAAAGATAGGCCTTCAAGGGTAACATTACTTGTATATCCACTAAATAAAATATTGTATTTATTTGTAAGAGTTGTTGAAAAGGCATTGCTTCTTACTATTGTGGCATCATCACTGTTATTTGTTGGTGAATAGAACGTTATCCCCCCATTAAATTTCACGTTAAAGAATGCAAAACTTGATATTTCTTTTCCTCTGAAGACATTACCAAATCCTGTTCCGCCCATTGTTTCCAATTCCAAGTTTGTGCAATAGGCAAAAGCCGAAACCTTTATTTTTTTAACAGATGTCGGTATGGAAATATTTAACGTCGTATTATCACAATTATTGAAAAATGAAGCCGGTATTTCATCGGATACACCATAATCAGTACCTGAACCACCTAACCACACCATTTGTAAATTATGACAATTCTCGAACACGCCAATTCCGCTGCTGTTAGGATCAAGTTCATATTTATCGATAGTAACCTCGCTTATATTAGTATCTTTGAATACATATTTTCCGGAAATGGTAACACTAGAACCAATGTGTACAGATCCTTCCAAACCACTTTTATAAAAAGTGTAGGAACCCAATTGTGAAAAATCACCGCTCGTTCCAAAGTCAAGCGTTTTAAGTGAACTGCAATTCTCAAATGTGCGTTCGGTTGTGATTGCACTACACGGTATAGTAACAGACGACAATGAAGTATCAAAAAGAAATGAATCTTTAAGATTAGATGCATTATCGGGTAATGACGCTTTCACGAGTGAAGGACAAAGTGCTAGTATAGTGTTAAAATCAGTTGGAATGTTATTATGTGACTCAAACGTTATTAAGTTTTCACAACCATAAAAAGTACCCGCCATTTGTGTGCCGGCATAATATTTTATTGATGTAACATAGGGATTGTAAGTTAAAGTATAACAACTCACGGATGGTTTTAAAAACAACGTTAAATGATGATTTCCCGAGGTTGTAAAATTATATTCTTTTGTTCCTCTATTATATGTATTTCCGGACCGTATACAAGCAGCAAGGTCGCCATTTATGTCTTTATATCCGGTATCGCCTGTCGGTATATTGAAGTCTAAATCAATATGACCCATACGTCTACTATTCCACCCATAATATCCAAGATAATACTGAGTTCTTCCATTAATGAAATTACTTGTTAAAGTTGTCCAGACAAATGTGGATAAGTCTCCGCGATAATAAAAAGTACCATTTTGTTTTACCTTAAAGAACGTGGTGTTGTTACCAATAGTACATGCACTTGTCAGACAAAAGATTTCCTCTAAAGATGTTGCGCCACTGAAAACATTATTTCCAATAGAACTCAAACTTGGCGGTAATGTTATCGAAGAAAGTGCCGAACAAGCGCGAAATGAATAATGGTCAAGTAAAGTCACACTGTTTGGAAGTTCAACATCTGTCAGACTTGTACATCCCTCAAAATAATATTGTCCGAGTGTGGTGAATGTTGAACCGCTTCCAAACTTGACACTTTTAAGTGACGTACATTGTTGGAATGTCCTAACCGGATTGGTTGTCACATTTCCAAGTACAATATTTTCCAAAGAACTGCACCCGGAAAATGCGGCATTTGCAATAGAGGTTACTTTAGATGTATCTATTTCAGTCAAACTGCTACAACGTGTAAAGCCTGAAGCCCCTATTTGTCTTACGGTTGTTGGTAACGTTATGTTTTCAAGTGAGGAACAGCCAAAAAATGCCGCTTCCTGCACTTGTGTGAATGTTCCGCCAAGTGATGCCGTTGTCAACTTTGTACATCCCGAAAATGAGCCATTACCAAGAGAAGTCAGGTTTGATGCAGTAACACTATCTAAATTAGTGCACCCCTTAAATGCACTAACTCCAATTACCGTTGTATTGGTACTTAGTATGACCTTATATAATGCTGTCGTGCCTGAGAAAGAACCCGCATTAACATAGCCGCTTGGATATTTTACAACATGTAAATTATCGGTCATTGTTTCTGTGAAGGTATATGAGGATGCGGCAGGATACAATGTTCCGTCCACATACATTTGTGCTGTGGTTGTTCCACCACTTGTATCTCCACTACCGGGTCCGCCACCTGATCCTGGCAGTCCTGAAATATAAGAAGCATTACACAGTTTAGTTACTGAGTTTGTTGCTGCACTATATAAGAATGTATCCCAATCTATATCGTTTTCATTAATCCAATGATAGTATCCAAGATAATATGCGGCTGTACTTAGCATATTCCCAATACTGTTGGTATTAGGATGAGATAACACACCGTAGGACGCAATACCTTCAAATGTTTTATTTTTGATAGATGGCGCCGTTGAACCGACATAATTAATATTTTTCAATTTAGAACAACCATCAAAACAAGAAAGCGAGATTGTTGTTACTGCTGAAAATGCGGGTAACTTCAAACTTCTCAAATTGTTACATGCGTCGAAACATCCGGTATCAATTGTTATTGCCGTAGCGTTAATGTCAATATTATTAATGGAAGAACCGCTTTTGAAAGCATTAATGCCAATCGAAGTAACCTGAGATGGTAATATGACACTTCTGATATGAGAAGTGGTACCCGAAAATGCACGATCAGGAACATTTTTATACAGTGGTAAGAAGAATCTCAATTCACTGTTATCATTAGTAAAACCTGTTGCCTCCTTATCACCCTCAACCGGTAACGGGTTTACCCCATTAATGGTAAATGCCCCAAGCCATTTTTCATTTGTGCCGGTGAAAGAACTGTCGGATAGGCTAAATTTAATGGTACCTTCATCTCCTTTGATCTCCGTCATCTGATTGAAATCCCATGATGCGGGGAATCTTGAACTGAAGGATGTAATTCCTGAACAAGTGTCAAACATATAGAATACGTGACCGCTTTCAGGAAGAACATATGGTGCTGTGCTTCCGCTAAATGCGTTACTTGCAATAGTTGTAGGTGGGGTTTTACCCTCAAATACTATATTAGTCAAACAATCACAATGACAGAATGAGACACCGCTAATTGTTTTTATATTCGGTCCGAATACAAGTTCCTCCATTTCTTGCAAATATCCGAAAGCATAGTATCCAACTGTCTCTACGTTATTCAAAAAGAGATACTTTACTTTTCTTGCATTACTGAAAGCCTCTTTCGCAATAGTTTTAACATTCGGTCCAAATTTAATATTTTCTAATTTATGAGTACCTTTGAACATACCCTCTCCCATTACTGGCGAGTTGTATTCAACGGACGTTAATGACTTACAAAACAAAAATACTTCAGTTCCTGCACTAACAAGCTGTTCGGATATGATTATATCACATTCAAGTAGAGTACAGCCAGAGAATGCCTGAGTACCTAAAATTTCAACGTTAGTTGGGAATAGGTTATATTCATCAGTCCCTTCCACACCTCCGCCGAAAATCTTTAATTTTGAACACCCACAAAAGGCTTGACTATGAATTTCCTTTAGGGTTGTTATATCCTCAAACGTTACGGATGTAAGGTTTATACAGTTTTTAAATGCGTCGGTAGAAATCACCGTACAGGATGCGGGTATTACAATACTTGTAAGTCCGGAACAGTTTTCAAATGCGTGTTCACCAATAGTTCTCAATGTATTCGGAAGAGTAATGTTGTTTAGACGATAACACCCGTTAAATGTACTATATGGAAGTTCTGTTAATGTTGAATTCTCACCAAAATTAAAAGTCTCCAAATTATGACATTCTCCGAACACGGCGTTACCAAGTTCGTTTATCGTATCACAATCAACCCTTGTAAGACTAGAACAGGCGATAAAGGCCCACGTTCCTATAGAAGTGACATCTTCACCAAGTTCTACGTATTGTAAGTTACCACAAAATCCAAAGCAACCGCCGGGCACTTCACTTTGATATAATACTCTTGATGTAATCAGTCCGCTCAATGAATTAAACGATATTACCGGATCAGCACCTTCTTCTACAGTACTTCCTGATGTTATAAAACGTGCTGCGGTCTTTCTACCATCATTTGGTACGCTTGTTGTAAATGTCGGAGCATACTCATATACTATAGTGTTTCCACTTGCAAACAATTGGTTTCTAACATCATCGTTAACAGTTATTAAATCAAGTGTGGTAGAAACCGATGTTGATAAATGATAAGTGTTTAGGAACATTGGATTGGGCTTAATACCAACAACACTGAGTTTTGGACACTGGTTTTCTTGCGGCACTTGTTTAAAATTGAAATATGATGATAGGTAATTATTCGTTGAAGAATAATATGGTGCATAATTCATCTCAAGCCTTTGTTGCAAAAGTAATGATGATTGTATTATAGATAAATCTCTAACGGTACCTATTTTTCTATTATCAGTCATATACGTAAAAGAGGCTTGTTCAAGTGTTGGTGCAGTTATGCCACTCTCTCTATCAAAACCAGGACGATACGCCGTAAGATTCGTGTTAGAACTATTTCCACTTGTTGACGACCATATTGCGACACCATCCGCATCACCAATCGCCACTAAACAAGAGTTGTTTCCTAAAAGCGTATTTCCCGTATTAGGTACAGGATTTCCATTAATGGTTGCTCCGGCAATATTTGCCGATTCTGGTGTACCGGATATAATAAGGACACCGCCCAACGTACCCGGATTATTGTCGCCATATTCGGTATACCTTTTTAGTTTTAACTTATATAAACTCATATTATATGTTTGTTTTATCTCTTATAAATATTTTTGTTTGTATATTTATGACGTTAAAAAATAAAAGTATTTTTGTATATTTACGTCGATCAATAATTTTGGGATGATATGTTAACGAAGGATTTTATTGACGGTTTTACACAAATTGAGGAAATTTTAAAGACAAGCGAGACCGAAGAACAATTCGGAAAGACAAAACAATGGGCACTCACATACATTGACAATGAGAGAAGATTCCAAAGGAAAAAGTATTTCTTTTTCTTAAGGAAATATGTCGATGAAATATATGACGTGTTCTATGAAATAATTCTACATAAGAAATTTAAATAACATTATAAAACAAATAAATTAATTTTTTTAAAACTATGAGAAAATTCATTTTTAGTTTGGTCATCATGATGATGACCGTGATGAGTGCTAATGCACAGACAGCTCTTCAGGAGCAGAAGTTTTTTGACAACGTGTTTGTCAGTGTAGGCGGCGGTGTATCAACCCCACTTGATTTCAATTCAGTATTCCCACTGAATCCATCTGCCACAATTTCAGTAGGTAAGTGGTTCAACCCTGTTGTTGGTGCAGAAATCGAAGGTACCGCTTGGTTCGGTAGCCACGACTCCCAAGGTACAGAAAACCGTTGGGACCTGACGACTACACACAATGCCTTCCGTGGCAGTTACGTGGGACTTAACGGACTCGTTAACTTTAACAACCTTTTCTGTGGATATAACGGAAACCGCAGATTTTTCGAGGTTAACGGCGTTGTCGGTCTCGGTTGGGAACACTTCTATCGTCCCGGAGTGAATGACAGATATTCAAATGGACTTGGTGTTAAGACAGGTCTTGATCTCGCATTCAATCTCGGTAAGCAACGTGAACACGCAGTAAGTATCCGACCAGCAGTTCTTTGGAATTTGAGTAGCCCCGGTAATGCAGTTAATGGTTTAGCATTTAACAAGATGGGTGCACAACTCTATCTCGGTGTCGCTTACACCTATCATTTCAAGACAAGCAATGGCACGCATTCATTCAAGAAGTATGATGTGACACCTGTTGATCCTAAGGTAATCGAGAAGATTGTTGAGAAGAAGGTCGTTGTCAATAAGGAAGTTGTCAAGGAGGTTGTAAAGCCTGTTCAGAACACTTGGACTGTTTACTTTGCAAAGAACAGCGATGTATTGACAGATGCAGCAAAGGCTGAACTTGACAAGATTGGTCAGAATGCTGTTGTTGAGATATATGCAACCGCTTCTCCTGAGGGAACTGACGAATACAATCTCGCACTTTCACAGAAACGTGCTGACGCTGTAAAGGCTTATCTTGAAAAGCGTGGTGTTAAGGTTGCCGGCGCTGAAGGCCGTGGTGTAATTGGTCCTGAGTCAAACCGTGTTGCGGTTGTGACAATGGCAGAGTAAAAAAATGGTGGTGTACATAGTAGTACACCATTACTTGCAAGTGTCGCCTAGATGGTTATGGCATCTGATTTCCATTCAGAAATAACGAGGGTTCGAGTCCCTTCACTTGCTCAATTTTAAAACTTTAAAATTCAATTTTTTATGAAAGCAGATTTGGAAGATTTGGAACGTGAACTTTGGTTAAGGAAGAGGGAACGTGGACAAATACTTTGGGAGACAAAGGATGGAAAAAAAATTGCGATTAAGGATATGACAGATTCCCATCTGATGAATGCAATTAACCATTGCATAAAAACAAATGAATACAATGCAATTGCCGCAGATTATGAGGCATATATAGATGAAAGATTTGGATAAACATGAACATAATAGAACCGAAATTTGAAATTATAGAACAGTCTTTTGACGGGGATTTGTTATCTGATATGTTCAAACACATCGAGTTATGTGGGAGAACGTGTTATAAATCAGAGGATAAGATTACGGATGACTCCATGTTCAAGTTTATTGAACATCTTGAGAAGAGTGAACATGGTGCGATGCTTGAACATGGAACAGTTTATTTGACAATATCTGTCTTAAGTCCATTAGATGATGCTCAATATATTTTCAAGACTGACATTGTTAATTTTTTCCAACATAATGAATATTCAAAAGTTAATAAAGAAACTGTCACCTCTTGTTTAACAATTTTCTATATAACAACGAATTGGAGAGTTATATTTGAAAATAAGGACGAATTGATGTGTAAGAACATTTTTGAAAATCATCATATTCAAAAAGAAGATTTAGAAACAAGTATTCTTCAATTTATGACAGTTCCGACTGAACACCACGAAAAAAGATACACAGTTAAGTTTACTTGTGACATCGGTGTAAGCAGGGAGTTCAACAGACACAGGAAGGATTCGATAGCGGAAGAATCCACAAGGTACTGCAATTACACAAAGGACAAGTTTGGAGGAGAGTTGAACATTGCGAAACCAGTATGGATTAGTGAAGGTGAGTATGCAGGTATTGGATATGATATATTCAAGTATTGTTATTGGATTTCCCAACACAAAGATCAAGATGAGTTTTCAGATATTGACTATTGGTTATTTGCAAATCTTGCTGACGAATATTCATACATCAATCTGATAAGATTGGGTTGGACCCCACAACAGGCGAGAGTTGTCCTTCCGTTGGATACAAAGACAGAATTGGTTCATACTGCATTTGCAAGTGATTGGAAGCATTTCTTTAATCTAAGGGCATTGGGAACTACCGGTGCGCCACATCCATCCGCTAAGGAGTTAGCACTGCCGTTAATGGAAGAATTTATAAAAAGAGGATATTTGAAATGACATATTACAATTATGGGATGGAGAATTAGTTTATATTGTGTACCAAAAGATGTTGCATCCAAATATAAGGATATGACACAAGAGGAATATGATGCTGACGTTGATGGTGTTATGTTTGAAGACTTGGAAAAAGAAAAAATCAAATATGACACATTAACTGATGTTATATGCAGTGATAAAGAAGACAAATTTTCAACAAAATTTTTTGCAAACAAATTAAATATCGAAGAAGATATGTACTTTGGAACAATATCCAAGGAACAATTATTGAATATCATTGAAGATGTCAGGGTTAATCACATCATTAAATGGTTTGATGGAAGAAGGGTTGATAAAGATGATAAACTTGGCGAAACATGGATAAAGCAGAATTCATATCTAATGAAAGATGGACCATGGACAGCAGAAGATGCAAGAAAGGCCAATCAGATGGAATGGAATTTCAAGGCCAATAATTGGAAATATCAATGGGGTGGGGATAACGGGACAACCCATTATTATAATATGAATATTGATATGGATAATAAGTGGGAAATATCTGGCGGAAATACATACGAATACCTCATATTTGATTTGATTCATATATTGAAGATATTTGATTGGGAAAATAACATATTAATGTGTATCGGGGGATAATGTTATGACACAAGAAGAAAAAGAACTATTACTGAGGTACCTCTGTATGGCATTGCCTTATAGAATGGCTATAAAAGATGATTATGGAGATACAATTTTCCTAGATTACAACGATGTTCACATTCAAAATTATTTTGAGGCAATTGTGGATGGTGTTGTCAAACCATATCTCCGTCCAATGTCAAGTATGACTGATGAAGAAGCAACGGAATATGCAAATTGTGGTAGTATTATAGCAATCTCTCATCAAAATGATTATTTAATTCCTAATCCTAAATCTATTCAATACCTTCTTGAAAATCATTTTGATTTTATGGGTTTAATTCCAAAAGGCGTTGCTATTGAAGTAACTGAAAGTAATAATCCTTATAAAGAATAAAATTATGACACAAGAAGAATTAGACAAGAAGGCATTGGAGTTGTATCCGATTAAGACATATCCGATACAGTGTAAGGATTTCAATCGGGTGGAAACCGTTGATTTGAATGAGGTGGCGAGAAAGGCGTACATGTCAGGATATGAAGACTGTATGATGGAATTGTTGGAAACCACAAAGAAAACAGGGAAGGATTATTTTGAAAGTGGTAGGAATATTGGAAAGATGGAGATTTTAAAGAACCTACCGAAATGGAGAACCGCATCAGATGACATCTTTTGTGACACGTTGGACTATATCGTCAAATACAAACATGATGGTGGGGACCATGATGATTGGGAATCACCGATTGTTACCAATAGGGTTTTGAAAGGTGAGGAATATCTTGAGATATGCGACCTCGTTAATTTAGGAAAGGAGGGAATATAAATGTCAGTACTTGATAATATGGATAAAAAGAGGGTTTTATTTGAAGAGGATTTTGAAACGTGGGATGAATATAGGGAATACGTGGAGAAAGAATTAAAGGACGATGTTCTCGATTTTATGTCTATATATAGGATTGGAATAGGTTCATCATTTTTCGCCACTATTTTGCGAAAGGTCGCAGATTACGTGGATGATTGAATTTTTTTAGGTGTTGGAAGGTATTTATAGAGGACGCCAAAATAATAAAAGATAAAAACATTAAAACTATGAAAACTTTTCTTTTAATTATTCTAATTGGGGTGTTTCTCTTTAGAATCTACACGTGCAAACATTCAAGAGATTGTGCTAAGAAAATGTGCAATTTCTTTAAGGAAAAAATGAAAAAGATGACGGAAGAATAAGAGAGAAAGTTTAGTGCCACACATTGTGTGGCATTTTTTTATTAACATTTTTTAACATCAAAAATTTTGTGGTTTCAAAAAATTGTTGTACCTTTGCAGCGCAAATAAGAAATAAAAACTTTAAAATTATGACCAACGAAGAATTAGACAAGTGGTTTGACAACCTGAGTTATGAAGACAAATGTGTGGCTATTTTCTGTTTAGCAGATGACACGTATTCAGTAAAAAAACTGAAGAAAATGTATAGTACACCTGAGGACATGTTAGAAGACACGTATGGAAGACGTACATTTGAGCCAAATCATTGGTATGACAGCGATTTAGAAGATAAACAATATGTTTATGATTTCTTTAAGAAGTAAAAAAATAAACCCGAGTAGAAAATCACTCGGGTTTATTAAATATTCTTTATTGTCTGTTATGTATCCTATCTGACATTTTATAAACTGTAGGTTCTATAACACCAAGTGTAAATGCAATAATGTTGGTTACACCCAGTTGTTTTAACTTTAGACAGAAATCATCTAACGTAGCACCGCTTGATATGTTGTCGTCAAAAACTACAACCGATTTACCTGACAGTTTATGTTGCATTTCAAGATATTGTGGATTTATATCAAACAGTCCTTCAATTGCCCTACGGTTTTTATCATCCAAAGATTTGATTTGCCAACTCTTAACATTACCATTTGCATCAACTGTAGAATCTCTGCCGCGTTTTCCCTTTCTTAGGATTCCTATTTGATCTTGGTAATTTTTAAGTAAGTCTTGTTTCTTTGTAAATTCTAAAGATGGTCTACCCCGTTTTCTTGTTGCAATAATTTGGTTTATTTCATTTTCTAGACTTGCAATTTTTCTTCTTAAATCTCTAATATCCTCATCACTGTGCCATTTTTCGACTTGTCTCTGTAATGTATGGATTTCTGAATCGGTCATTCCAATTTCCTTTGCTACATCCGTATTCACATATATTCCTCTAACATTCTTTACTAACATATCAGGTTTTAATTGTATACCAGATGACGATGGAAAATATTTCATTATTGCGTTTAGCATCAATTTATTAAATCCCGAAGATGATTGTGGGCAAGTGAAATAATCAACAGGAGAATTACCAATGAGAGCCTTTATATATAATGCGCTTCTATCAATGAAGTAATTTATTGACTCTGAGTATTTATCTTCACCCTGATTCCATACTACATCGTTGCCTTCAAGGTCTTTATGATGTTTTAGTGCTTTATTTACCTTCATTGTTTTACCTAAGTCATACAGATTATAGGACATTACGTTACTTTTTGGTAATAGTTTTTCAGTTACTTTAAATGTTTTGTCGGCATTAAAAATTTCTGTGTTGGCTAATCTGTCAGTGTTTGGCTTGAAACTGAAAACACCATTTCTCATACCAAACCCTTCGTTTTCCGGATTTTCCAACATACCGGATTCAGAAATCACATTCCTTCCATTAACAATTCTTTCGTATAGTTCCTTATATTGTTTCTCACTGATAATAATACGCCTCATATGTTAAAATCTTACTTTTATAAATACTTTACTATATTGGAAAATATTGTATATTTGTTATGTAAATGAAGACAGAGAAACTTACAAACGATGAGTTTATATCCAAGGCCAAGGAAATACACGGTGACAAGTACGATTATTCTAATACATTGTATAAGGACAATCGCAGCTATATCCGTATCATTTGTCCTGAGCATGGGGAATTTAAGTTGAAGCCGAAGGACCACCTTAATGGTGTCGGTTGTCCTGAATGTGCAAAGGAACCGACAACAGAGGACTTTATTGAAAGGGCAAGGAAGATACACGGCGACAAATATGACTACTCCAAGGTTGATTATAAGAAACCATTCATAAATGTGATAATAACCTGCCCGATACATGGGGACTTCAAACAAAGACCTGCTGTCCACCTAAGCGGTAGGGGATGTGCGGAATGTTTTAATGACTCAAAAAATAGATTGGCATATTGTCCGAATGAATTCTATAATAAGGATAATGTAAGCGTCGGCGAATTTAAGACCATTGAGGAGATGATGAATTTCCCGATAAAAGATGTGTGGGATATAAATAGGACAAAATCTAACAAGTTCAATCTGTATAGATCAAATGGTATGAGATTCTTCATCCTGTGTAATTGGTGTAAAAAAATGCGGGATCCGGAAAAATACATATTGATAATGAAATACAAAAGCGGAAAGATCAAATGTCTTGATACCAATAATAATGAAATAGAAAAAAATACAATGGATAGAAGAAATTTTTTAAGAAAATTTGGCATTGGATTAGGTGCATTAACACTTCCAAATAATGCAAAATCACAAGAAACTAAGAAACTGACATATAGTTTTGATGAGATATTTTACCGTCCTTATGAAGGTAATCAAAATTTAATATATGTTAAGGACAATAGCATCCTTGCTGATAAGATATATGCAACTGGTAGAGTAGATAAAAATTACAAATCGGAATATAGTGTCGGAATGTATTTCCCTGTTCGTGACATTTTTCTTGAATTAAAAGATGAATATTATGAACAAGATTTTGCCGGTATTATATTTTATTTAAAAAACAAGGATCCTCATATTTTTAGATTCATACCATTTGATAATTGGAAGAGTGGGAGAAGTCCTATGAGATTTATATTAAATAAAGAAGGTTATATGCAATCAGAATTTTTATCAAAAAGTTATTTTTAAGAAATATGGAAAATGCAAGTAAATGTCGTGAATTAACAAACAATCGTAGCCTGTTCTATACGATTATGTACGAAAAGGACCACCCAGTTATTATGGGGAGAATAGAGTCTGCAATTATGACCGCAGTTGAAAACGGTCAATACATCGTCTCAATAGAGATGCATAACCTGTCGTCTTATGACATTAAAATGATCACAAGAGTGCTGGAATATTACGAATTCTCAGCAGATTGGCACCCAATACAGAATGATGACGAATCCTGTCAAACCATATCTTTGGTAATTCATTGGGCATAAAATATTTTTTGTATATTTGAAATATGAGAGTAGTAGTTCTATCTGATTTACACGGAAACCTTATCAAGGTTAAGGAACCGTTTGATCTTATGATAATTTGCGGAGATGTGTGCCCCGTAACTGATCACAGAAACCAATTCCAACGGGAATGGATTAATAACGAATTTTCAGAATGGATAAAGGAACTTCCATACATTGACGACGAAAGTAAGGTCGTAATGATTCCCGGTAATCACGATTTCGTGTTCGAGAGTATATCAAAAAAGAGATTAAACGAGTTCCTGTCAAAGACAGACGGAAGACTTGTATATCTTGACAATGAGGAATATTGGTTCAAGGGACTGCACATCTTCGGATGCCCGTACTGTAAACCATTACCCGGTTGGGCATTCTGTAGGGATAATCTTGACAAGTACTATTCATATATCCCAAATAACCTTGACATACTGATTACACACGATGCCGCAGATTTTGACAAACTCGGAACAACAACAGAAGGACATAATGCGGGTAGGAACTTCGGAAACAAACTTCTTGGTGAATATATCCTGAAAACAAAACCCCGCTACTACTTCTGCGGACATATCCACACAGGTACACACGGTTTACATAAATATGAGGGAATAAGGGTGGCTAATACCTCAATACTTAACGAAGACTATCAAGTAACCTATGAACCACTGCTTGTCATAATATAAAATAATAAGATAAAAAAAAAAATATAAAATTATGGGAGATAAAGTTTTAACTTTTGATTATTCAGATATACAGCCATATACGTTTAATAGTAGTGCTGCTATATCTTCAGATTCAAGCAGTTGTCTTACTTACAAAGCGGATTATTTAACCACAAAAGTAAACACAAGTACGGATTGGAACACAAGTATCACAACAGATGAATTTTGGCCAAATTACACTTTCCAAAACTATTTTACATATAATAAATCCGATGTTGAAAAAGAAATTACCGACGAAATTAATAGGTTACTTTGTGAGGGATTGGAACACAAATACTTTATTAAGACCACTCCAAAAGACCGATTGAAGATTAAGAAAGTGAAAATAAATAAATGTTACCTAATAAATTTTTAAATCACTATGAAGAGAATCGATTACATTATTCGAAACAAGAAGGGTGTCCTTAAGGACGACTATCAGTTCAGAGAAAAGAAGGTTAGAAGAACCCTCGAAGATGCTATTGACTACGCCGAAGAACAAGCGTTTGATTCAAAGCGAAAGGCCGTTGACATTATCAACTCCGTGAAAGATGTTGCAGATGACAAGGAGAAGATTACAACAAAACTCAACGAGTATATCACGGAAAAGGAAAATGCCGAAGGATACTTGCGTACAAAGAAGTACCTTGAAGAGGTTAAGACACTGTTAGAAGAGGAAGTTGACTTCGAGGAAGATGAGGATGAAAAGAAGTAATTTCTGTTTCATAGATTTTTAATTTTTTTTTAGAAAAGCAGGTATTTCACCTGCTTTTTTGTTTTTAATAATGTAAAGTTTCCTATATTTATTATAGAATATAATTCTATAGGGAAAAGTTATGCCAAACGTTTTTATTAAAGTAGACGGTGAATATACACAATCCGCCAATTTTTATAGAAAAATAAATGGAGAATGGTCGAGTATCACACAGGAAGAACTTATCTCTTATGTTGGTACAACAGTTTTCAATTATGGTGGAAATGTTAACAATACAAGGTTTGAAATTGCAGGACCAAGCAATGTTACGGCTGAAACCTGTTCCTGTGTTGCCATTCTTAATGGACAAACAGTCTCCAACGGCGTTTCATGGAGTATAACAAGTGGCGTACAATACGCAACAATTGATACCGGTGGTACTGTTACAATACTATCAACGGCAGATGAATCAGAAATTGTGGTAACAGCCCAATATAACAGATATACTGCAAGCCTTACAATGAATATAACATTCCTGTCAGGCTCTACATCAGAAACAACAGTCGAAACTGTAACTGACTCAAGTGGTAATACTACTACAACAACCACAACCACAACTGAAAACGAGGATGGCTCATCAACAGAAACCACCACAACAGTCATTACTGATGAAAGCGGCAATACCATCGGAAGTACGGAAGTTAGTACTGAAACCAATGCTGATGGTTCTTACACTGGTACAACCACGAACTATGACTCTGAAGGTAATGCAGTCGATGGTACTAATGTTGTCGGTGATTCAAGCGGTAACGTAAGTACACAAGATGTTGAATATGATGAAAGCGGTAATACTGTGGTAACATCATACACAATTGATACAAGCGGTAATCCTAATGGTGAGAAAAACTTCAATGGTGACGGTATTAACACTGAGTACTATGCATTTGATATGACACACGGATTCGTTGTCGAACTTAACTTTACCATTGACTTTTCAAATCAACCGGCAGGACAGAATGAAAACCACCACCAGATACTTTCTGCAAAGAGAGCAACACCAACGCCTTGGTATGGTTTCCAAATAAGACAGTCAGGTACTAACAAGTACATACAACTCGGTACACAGTTTGCAACTGGTAGTAATACCAATACAACAATCAGTGCACAAACAATTACGAACAATGTTGCTGAATACAATATTACTATAACATATAATCCAACAGCAAGTACAAATACATTTGTATGTTATGACAATATTAAAGACAGTGTTGTTTACAGAAGCAATAATGTCTTCCCTGACATCGATGACTTGAAATACCTTAAGGTGACTCTCGGTCATGGTATGGACGAAAATGGTGACCCATACAGATATTCAAACATTGATGTTAAAAACTTTGTAATTAAAAGACTTAATAACGTGGCGGATCCTGCTATCACTTGCGATGGTATGGAAGTTACTATTACTTGTGCTACACAAGGTGCAGATATCTACTACAGATTAGGCAATGCGGGTCTGTATTCTACCTATACCGCTCCTATTTCGATAAGTGCGGATACTGTTGTATATTCATATGCTGAATTAAACGGTGACAAGAGTAATACTATATCTCAACTCTGCGTATATGACAATGGTATTGAGAATCCCGTCATCACTTGCGATGGTATGGAAGTTACAATTACCTGTGTAACACAAGGCACAACTATATACTACAAAAGAGAACAAGAGGCTTCCTATTCTACATATAATGCACCATTTTCCATAAGTGCTGATACAGTCGTCTATGCATATGCAGAATATAGCGGGCTTACAAGTAGCGTAGTGTCAGCAACTTGCGTTTATGACAACGGCATTGAAGCACCAGTTATATACTGCGATGGAGAAAATGTTACCATTACTTGTAACACACCAAGTGTTGACCTTTATTATAAATTGAATCAGGAAACGGGATATACCGTATATGATGATGCAATTACAATAAGCGCGGACACTGTTGTTTATGCATATGCTGAATTGAATGGTGCAACGAGTAATGTTGTATCAGCAACTTGTGTATACAGCCCAATAGTATTGGTAAGTCCTGTTATTACTTGCGACGGTGAATTTGTAACAATCACTTGTGAAACACAAAATTCAACAATATTATATAAAATAGGACAGGAAGGTACATATGCCGCATATACAGTTGCATTCCCAATAAGTGCGGATACTACAGTTTACGCATACTCACAGTACAATGGACAGACAAGTACCGTTGTTTCAGAGAATTGCATATACAATCCTGTTCACGATTACAGTAAGGATTACCTCACATTCAGAATAACGAGTGGTGGCACTATCTGTTGGAAATCAGTCGGAAGCGGTTATGCTAAAACAATAGAATACAGTCTTAATGGCGGGGAATGGACATCTATAACCGCCGCATCCACACCACCATCAATTTCAGTGGCTGAAGGCGACGTTATAATGTTTAGAGGAACTAATCAAACATATGCAGGAAATAAATCAAATTATTCGTCATTCGGTCACGATACCAGTGGTAGCACAGACGTGGGTTCAACCGCACATTTCACTATTGAAGGTAATATAATGAGTCTTATCTATGGTGATAACTTTAGTGGACATACAACATTCAATGGAGGAACATATAATTTATGTTCAATATTCAAACGTACAAATGTAGAATCTGCTGAAAATCTTGTATTACCTGCAACTACATTAACAAATTACTGTTATCGTGCAATGTTCAGCTGGTGTACTTCATTAATGACACCACCACAATTACCTGCAACTACATTGGCTCAAGGCTGTTATTGGTATATGTTTGAGCAATGTCCGATGACTACGGCACCTGACCTTCTTGCTGAGACATTGATACGAGAGTGCTACGGATATATGTTCACAGGTTGTGGAAACCTTAATTATATCAAATGTCTTGCAACAAATGTTGCATCCCCGCCAGCTTCAGCATTAACGGGATGGGTTAGCAATGTGGCTGCTACAGGTACATTCGTAAAGGATACAGACACAACTTGGTCAACAGGTAACAACGGTATTCCAAACGGATGGACAATATATGATAATACAGCAGTAGCCTCACCGGTAATAACATATGACGGATTTAATACTGTATCAATATCTTGTGCGACACAAGGTGCTGACATATATTATAATGTGAATCATCTTAGAAGTTATACATTATATACCGCTCCGTTTACGATAAGCGATGATTCATATGTTGAAGCATATGCCATACTTGGCGGACAGAGTAGTAACACATTGACTCAGAACTGTGTTTATGTCAGTGATGTACCGGTAGAAGCATCGAACAGAGACATTAAATATTGGACAAATAACGGACAAACAATTACAACGCCTTATTCAGTTAATGCAATTGACGGACACTCGTCAAGTTATTCAAGGGGTACATTTAACTTTGAATCGAGTTTTGCACTAAGACAAGCACAACCCGCATACTTATGGTTCCAACACGCAGACCAATCAGCATCTGTATATATAGACGATACATTGGTTGAGAAGCATTGGGGTGGCTATACCGCATTCTTTGTTGATATATCCAATTATGTTCATAGCGGAACAAATAATGTAAAGGTGGCATTGAAGAACAACGAAGGTAATAACCTTGCACCGGCAGGTGGTGACTTTAACTTCAACGCAACACTCGGTAATGTGAAGTTACTGACAAGCCCGTGTTTACCCGCAATGAAATACGGCTATGACGGTTTCCACATCACATCTGATGTTGCCACTTCATCTGCAACAATATATGTGAGAACCACAGTTCCTACAGGTGCAACGTTAGTATGTACGATAAGCGGTACAAACTGTAATTACACTTCGACAAGTGCAAGTACGGGAGAAGAAATGACATTCAGCACAACTATTTCAAACCCCCATCTTTGGGGCGGTACAGCTGACCCATACCTGTATGATGTCAAACTCGAAATCTACAACAACAATGTGCTATATCATTCATTTGAAAGACCTTATGGACTTAGGTTCTATGAATATGTCTTCAATGAAACGATTAACGGAAACCCATATACAGGCTTCCTGCTCAATGGTTCACCATATCTCTTGAGAGGTGTATGTATGCACGATGATATAGACGGTAAGGCCAATGCATTATCAGCAAGTGACTATGAACAGGAGTTCAACATTATACAGGAACTTGGTTGTAATTTCATCCGTCTTGCACACTATCCTCATCCAAAGGAAGTATATGACAATTGTGATAGGTTAGGTATTGTAGTACAGACGGAGGCTCCTTGTGTAAATAAACTCCAATCTACTATGCCATCCGATTACTATACACACCTTGAAGGACAATATACGGATATGGTAAATCAGCATTATAACCATCCTTGTATATTCTTTTGGGGTCTTAGTAACGAGACAACAACTGATGATAAGGACTTCGGTAAGACAAAGATAGAGGGATACACAACCCTTATCAGAAGTCTTGACTCAGAACGTATGATTGGTTATGTGATGTCACACAGTTGGGAAAACCCAAGTGCATATTATAACAATCCTGATGTTGACTGGTTCGGCTGTAATATCTACACAGGTTGGTATATTGATCAAAATTCAAATAACCCGTCAAATCGCCTTAACACACGTATAAACAATATCATAACCACCTTACAGAAGCCAATGGCATATTCTGAGTATGGTTGTGGTGGTACACAGCGATGTCACTCAGATAACTTTATGTCGACGACCACAAGGGGTAATAATGAGAGACACGATATTGAATATCAAATGTGGCTGCATGAGGGTCATATTGCTACAATAAAGAATTATCCACAATTAATGTTTACCGCACAATGGCAGTTGTTTGACATTGCGGTTGCAAACAGAAACGAGGGTTATACGGTATGTCTTGACGGTGAGAATGCAACTACGGATGACAACCTCAGGAGATTGAACAACAAGGGTCTTGTTGAGAGAGACCACATCACGAAGAAGGATACGTTCTATCTCTATAAGGCATGGTGGAATCCGACACCATTCGTCCACATCTGCGGTAAGGATTATACAAAAACAACAGACAGAGTGATCAAGTGTTATACGAATGATGGTGCTTCATTGTCAATGTATGTGAACAACACGTTTGTTGAAACGGTTAATGTAACTGACAACATTGCCACATTTACGGCAACGAACTTTAGTAATGGTGATGTTGTAAGGGTTGAGGGTACAAACACAAATGACACATTAACATTTGGTTCATAGGTATAATAAGAATAAGAATTTGAAAACGGACAGGTCATTTTTTTTTGGCTTGTCCGTTTTTTTTTGAAAAAAGTTGGCAAAAAATTTGGTCATTTCAAAAAATTGTCTTACCTTTGCAGCAGAAAACAAAATAATGGATATGGATAGTAGTACTTATTTACCAATTAACATTTTTGAGGAGTTCGACATTTTAAGTCAGTCGAGGGCGCCCAAGTCAATAGTGTATGATTCTGAAATATATGAACTTGTTGTCAGACCGTATAAGTTTCCGTACCTGTATGGTGATGAAACAATGTTAGAAATGGGGTATTATTCCGTCGGTGTGGACGAGGATGGTGACCATTATTTCCTGTGGTATGTGACAGGAAAGACGGTGGAGGAATGTGACAAGCAGATATTTGAAGGTTTGAACAAGTGGAAAATTGAATATTAAATAATAAAAAAAATGGAAAAGAAGTTATTTTATATTGACGGTTCTCTCGTGTCAAAGGCATTTAGAAAGCACAATCCTTATTATATGTTAGTGAAGGTTGTGGAGCATCTTAATTTTGGCAAGGCTAAGGTTGAATGCTATTGGTTTGACATACCTTGTGCTTATTATCCTGTAAGTTTCTTGGGATATGATGTGGTTGAGGAAAAGGACATAAAGGAACTGAATTGGTATAATCTTCTCAATGACATAAACAAAGATTGTTATGAAAGAAAATATTGGTATTGGAATTTTTTGAGGACACAATATCCATATAGTTCTTTTTATGACAATCACAATTCCAATGAACTAACAATAACATATAATTATGAAGTTATTGCGAAGATAGACACAAATGTTCTTCCCGATTGGTGTAAGGGTCAATCTGTATTGGAAGAAATTGACATTGTTCTTGATGATATGATCAATCGTGGAATTGAATGTGAGAATTGTAAGAAGTTGAAGGAACTTATCAGAACCGACGAAGTCACAATGACAACGGAAGAGTACCTGAGAATAAAAGGATATATTGAATAATATTGTATATTTGAAAAAGAAAACTTTAATTTAAAAAAAAAATATGGGATACGAGATTAATTCAACGTGGACGAGACTTCGTCAGAAAAGCATTGAGAAATTGAACGAGATAATTGATGATGAGTATTGCAGGGAATTGGAAATCGGCAGAAAACTCAACATCATGGAAAAAATTACGGATGAGTTTGAAAAAGAAATAAATTCGCTCAATTGGGATAACATAACCAAATATATGAAAGAACATGATTGGACTTGGTATATGGGTGGAAATTTTGATAATTGTTACACCCCAACAAAGGAAGAAATGATTGAAAGGCTTAGAAAAGATTTTCTTAAACATGGTCTTTATGAAATCATTGAACTTGGTAAGGACAGATTTTCGACATTTTCTGGTGGTTTTAACCTCGAAATTGGGTATAATGGAAATTCATATTGGGTTCATATCTGTTTTGATATTGCACATTTTGCTTGAAACAATGAGTAGTATAGTTTGTAAATACAAGATAGTATATGATGGGGGTGATGGTTACACCCACGACAAATACATTTACTGCAAGTTTGAGAATGTTTGGGACGGTCAGTTATGGAGGAATGAGGACGGAACGCCTGTCGACTTCTTTTGTCTCTCGGATAGTCAGGCGCTTGTAACTGCACATTGTATCGCGAACATCCCAACTAATAATGAACATTACTATTGGAAAGAGATAAAAGATTTTGAACTTCCGGATATTGTATGGGAGTCTTTTAAATCTTATAAAAGAAAAGAAGACAATGGAAATGAAAATACTTGATCTTCCTCTTAAGAAGGAATGGTATGAAATGATTGAGAGCGGGATTAAAGCCGAAGAATATAGGGAAATAAAGCCCTATTGGGTGAAAAGATTTCTTGGACTTGATCAACCGATATTATTCTCAAAAAGATACGGGTATGAAACCTGTAATGTTAAGGGATATACCCACATCCGTTTTAGATACGGATATACAAAGAGGACCATGTTGTTCGAATTGGATGACATAAGAATCGGACAAGGAAAAACCGAGTGGGGCGCACCGAAAGATCAAAAAGTGTTCATACTAAAGTTAGGAAATAGAAAAGAATAAAAAAAACTTTGAAAAATTTGGCCAATTCAAAAAAAAGCTGTACCTTTGCAGCAGAAAACAAAAAGAAACAACAAAATTAATTAAATAACATTATTTAAATTTATTATTATGAGTACATCAGTTTTAAACGGAAAAATGAACATTGTCGAGAAGCACGTAACAATTAAGGAGTTCGTAGAGGGCTACCTCAACAATGAGAACGAAGAAGTCGGTGGCGTAACAACAATGAACGGAAATGTAATTATACGTCCCAAGTACCAACGTTCTTACATTCGTGCTAATGACACAAAGTGGAAGCGCAACCTCATCTTAAGTATCATCAATGGTTATCCTATCAGTCTTTTCTATTGGGGTGCTAACGAAGATGGTACGTTCGATATGATTGACGGGCAACAACGTAGTATCACAATCTGTGATTTCATCAATGGTGGTTATTCTATCATTTATGACGAAAAAGAAAGATATTTCCACAATCTCCCACAAGAAGTGAAAGAGGATATACTTAATTATAAATTGCGTGTGAATGTTTGTGTTGGTAGTCAGAGTAGCAAGTTGAAGTGGTTCGAAATCATCAATCAGCCTATCTCCGAACTGACAAAGCAAGAACTCCGCAATGCGTCTTATAGTGGCGAATGGCTCGAAATGGTAAAGAAAATCTTTTCCGCCCCAAGCGCAGGTGCTCTCAAAGAAGTAACAGACAAAGAAAGCAAATATACCGCTCTCCGCTATACTGAAAAGCCAAAGATTGAACGCCAAGAAATTCTCGAAATGGTTTTGGATTGGGCATCTTATAATGAGTTTCCAAACATCAAGACAAAGGACGAGCGCATCGAAAAGTATATGGCCGCTCATCAGCACGACACAGAAATGACCGAGTTGGATTTTTATCACAAGGTTATTGATTGGATTTGGGCAACGTTCCTTGACCTCGAAGAAAACATCCACGAATGTAGGGGTGTAAAGGGTACACCTCACTCTATGGTCGGTGCAGATTGGGGACGTTTGTACTATCAATTCCACAACAAAGAATTTGACACGAAGTACATTTCAAAACGTGTCATAGAACTTCTCAAAGATACCGACATCGTTAAATACAACGGAATTTATGAGTATCTGCTTACTGGTGAGCAAGACCAAAAGTTACTGCAAATTCGCTCTTTCTCAAAGGACGACATCCGAAAGATGTATATCTACCAAGATGGTATTGACCCCGTTAGTGGCGAAAAGCACCCAATCGAAGATTTTGAAGCACATCACATTGTGGCTTGGACTGATGGCGGCAAGACCGAAATCGGTAACCTCGTTCTTCTCACAAAGGAAAGTCACCACAAGTTCCACAATCAATATATTTCTCGTGATGAGATTGTTGCGAAACGTGATGAACTTTGGAAAGCAAACAACCCCAAAGATTTCCAAAAGTATTCAATGCTGAAAACCCTCAACGAAAGTTTCTAAAAAAGAGATAGTTAAAGGTATTTATTAATAGTTAAAAAGATAGAAAATTATGGCTAAAACAAATAATACAAATCTGCATAGTGCAAAGAGAGAAAAGAACGATGAGTTTTACACACTTCTCGAAGATGTTGAGGATGAGTTGAAGTACTACAAGGACTACTTTAAAGGCAAGGTAGTGTATTGTAACTGCGACAACGTGACAAAAGACCAACGCAGCAACTTCTTCAGGTACTTTGCTCTCAACTATGAGTTTCTCGGACTTAAAGGGCTTGTCTGCACAGCCTACAACCCAAACGGCAAGGGAAAGAAGTACGAATATTTTGGTGACCTCAATGGCAACAACTACCCCGATGAGGAAGAAATCGAAACGACTGAAATGGACGGGGATGGTGACTTCCGTAGCCAAGAGTGTATCGAAATTCTCAAAAAGGCAGATGTTGTGGTAACAAATCCCCCGTTCTCCCTTTTCCGTGAATATGTTGCACAATTAATGGAGCACGGCAAAAAATTCTTGATTGTCGGTGAACTGAACGTAGTTACCTACAAGGAAATATTCCCTCTTATCAAGGAAAATAAAGTTTGGCTTGGCGTTAAAAACGTAAACACTGATATGGTGTTTAAAGTTCCATCTTATTACGAGGCAAAAACAACTCGATATTGGCAAGATGAGAACGGACAAAAGTGGCGCAGTCTTGGAAATGCTTGTTGGCTCACCAATCTTGACCACAAGAAACGCCACGAAGAAATGACACTTTATAAAAAGTACAATGCGGAGAACTATCCGAAGTACGACAACTACGATGCAATCGAAGTGGGCAAGGTAACCGACATCCCTTGTGACTATGACGGAATTATGGGTGTGCCTATCACATTTCTTGGCAAATACAATCCAAGTCAATTCGAAATAATTGGAATTGCAAATTCCGCTCGTTGGATAGGTGATTTCCCTTGTTATACAATTATAAATGGGAAGAAAATCTACAATCGCATATTAATCAAGCGAGTTTTCTAATCAAAATTCTAAAATAAGGGCATTTGCCATTGACTGATAAGTCTTTTTCATCATTGCCCTTTCTAAATTTGATTATTTCGAATTGACTAATAGATTAGACCAAAAAAATACAACAATAGTTTAAAACTATGTACTTAATTTCAATGCACTTGCTCGTGAGAGTGGGTGCATTTTTTTCCATTTTATTTGGTATATGGATTTTTTTGTATATTTGTTTTGTAAGTTTTTAATGTAATATAAAATTTATGGGAAAAATACAAGAAATTGGTTATAGTTTAAAGGACGTTAGTATCGTTCCATCCAAGATTACTTATATTGATCATCGTAGTGATGTTGATCCGTTTATCCAAATATGCGGTAGAAAATCATATCCCATTTTTGTTGCACCAATGGGTGCTGTCACTGATGAAAACAACTATGAAACGTGGATTGAGAACAATTTGACACCCGTAATTCCAAGAAGTGTCAGTACAAGACTGACATTTGAAGAACGACTTAAACTATCAGAAAAGACATTCGTCTCCTTTTCATTGAGCGAATTTAGTGACTTTGTCGGAAGAACACCATATAACGAGAAAGACCCCGTCAGATACATATGTGTTGATTTGGCTAATGGGCATATGTTCAAATTGTTGAAAAAGTGTGAGATAGCAAAGTTGCGATATGGAAATAAAATAGTCCTTATGACGGGGAACATTGCAAACCCGAATACTTATGATGAATATTGTAGGGTTGGAATTGATTATGTCCGTGTCGGTATCGGTGGAGGAAGCAGGTGCACAACCTCCGCAAATGGTGGGGTACACTATCCAATGGCCACTCTTCTTGACAAAATATGCAAAAAAAGGAACACTTATAAGGATTGGGAAAGATCCTATACCAAAATCGTCGCCGACGGTGGAATATATAATTTCGACGACATCAACAAGTGTCTTGCAATCGGTGCAGATGCGGTTATGATAGGACGTGTGTTTGCCGAGTGTGAAGAGGCGTGTGGCGAAGTGTTATATGCAATGAACGAGAAGATGCTTAATGCGGGAATTGCCTATACTAAAGAAGATTACGATTGTCTCTGCGGACTTTTGAAGGATAACTTAAAGCCATATAGGGAATATTATGGAATGAGCACAAAACAGGCACAGAAGGAAACCGGCGGAAAGGGCGACAAGACAGCAGAGGGCATTTCAAAACCGGTACTTGTAAAGTATCCTGTTGCTAAGTGGGTTGACAATATGCAGTCTTATCTTAGAAGCAGTATGGCATATTCGGATAGTAAGAACATAGAGGAGTTCAATGAAAATGCGGAGATAATCATTCTCGGAGGAAGCGGAGACTACAGCTATCGAAAATAAGAGAAAAAAAGCAATATTATGACTTAATGGAATTAAACAGAATTTACAATTGTGATTGTGTAGACGGACTGAAAGAATTAGAGGATAATTCAATTGACTTGGTTGTGACATCCCCACCATATGATGACCTTAGGACATATGGTCAGGACAAGTCAACGTGGAACTTTGAGACCTTTAAGAAGGTCGCCAATGAACTGTATCGTGTTATGAAACCGGGACGTGTTGTTGTGTGGGTTGTTGGTGATCAAGTTAAAAACGGAGGGGAAACCGGTACATCATTCAGGCAAGCCCTGTATTTTCAAGAGATTGGTTTCAAGATTCACGACACAATGATTTATGAGAAGAATTCATCATCATTTCCTGCAAGAAGAGATTCTAAAAGATACACACAGATTTTCGAATATATGTTTGTATTTGTGAAGGGAAAGATTCGTGATGACATAAAACTGATTGCGGACAAACGTAATAAGTGGTCAGGGTGGACGTCTTGGGGTAAACAGACACAATATAGTGACAAGGGTAAGATTGAGGTTGAGAAGACAATTATGCCCGTACCTGAGTTCAGTCTAAGGAACAATATATGGAAATTCAGTGGGGCATTGAACGACAAGACAAAACACCCTGCGGTATTCCCTGAAAAACTTGCGGGAGACCACATCCTGTCTTGGACCGTTGAGGGTGATGTAGTGCTTGACCCATTCATGGGTAGTGGAACAAGTGCAAAAATGTCACTTCTTTACAATCGGCAATATATCGGTTTCGAACTAAATACCGAATATTATGAGGAATCGTTAAAGAGAGTTGAGAAGTATGTCGGAAAGGATTTGACTGGCGAGAATGAGACAATATCATTCAATGACGGTGACGATGACCTTATAGTAAGGAAAGAGGATGAAAAGGAACTGCAACAGAAGACAGAACTGTTCAACAAACTTGTTGAAGACCTCAACACATATTTTAATGAGCAATCACTAAGTATTCTGAAGACATTAAAGTTGTCATTTGAGACAAAGACAAATAACAGACGAGTGGAAGAAAGATTGAAAAATAATTAAAAAATGGTACCATATTATATTATAATAGCATTGGTAATCACATTGATTACCGTATTGAAGGAATTCATCATTGGGACGAGAATTTACGACTATGCAATAAATGCTGCGTTTATATTAGGTTGGATAGGCACAATGTTCCCAACCAATATCTATTATACCATTTCATTGGCAATCGTCATTGTCTTGTTCATTTTGTCACATGTATTTTGGGGCAGGCCAACGGTGAATGGAGGGAATGAGGCATTTACATTTTCCGAAGCCAATGCGGATGAGAATGGTATTGTTCCGTTTATGCAAGGATATACAGGTAAGGTTGTTTCCGAAATGCAAGGCGGTTATCTTGGTACTACAATAAAAGACGGCTCACCTGTTGAAATTATCGTACATAGTGATGAGGAACTGCAACCGGGTGATGAATTTGAAATACTTGGTGCCTCAGGAACAAAAATAATTGCAAAAAAAACGAAATAATTAAAAAATTATTTGTATATTTGTGAAAATAAAAGGAAAAATAATGTTTTAAAACAAATTTTAATATAATCTATGAGTAAAATTATTGGAATTGACCTTGGCACAACTAACAGTTGTGTGTCAGTTATGGAAGGAAACCAACCTACAGTAATCGTAAACAGCGAGGGTAAGAGAACTACACCGTCTGTTGTCGGTTTTGTCGAGGGTGGTGAAAGAAGAGTTGGTGACCCCGCAAAGCGTCAGGCCATTACTAATCCTAATAATACCGTTTTCTCCATCAAGCGATTTATGGGAGAACGTTATGATGAGGTAAAGGACGAAATCAACCGTGTATCGTATAAGGTTGCTAAAGGTAAGAACAACACTGCCCGTGTTGATATCAATGGCAAACTCTATACACCACAGGAAATTTCATCAATGATTCTTCAGAAGATGAAGGCAACGGCTGAAGACTATCTCGGTGAAGAGGTTAAGGAAGCGGTAATCACTGTTCCCGCTTATTTCTCCGACTCTCAGCGTCAAGCCACAAAGGAGGCAGGACAGATTGCAGGTCTTGAAGTCAAGAGAATCATCAACGAGCCTACAGCAGCAGCACTCGCATATGGTCTCGACAAGAAGGGTGGTAATGAGAAGATTGCAGTGTATGACTACGGTGGCGGTACGTTCGATATCTCCATCCTTGAACTTGGCGGTGGCGTATTCGAGGTATTGAGCACTAATGGTAATACACATCTCGGCGGTGATGATTTTGATCAAGTAATCATTGATTGGCTTGCTGAAGAGTTCCTTAAGGATGAGAATGTTGACCTCAGAAAGGACCCAATGGCACTGCAACGCCTTAAAGAGGCTGCTGAGAAGGCTAAGATTGAACTGTCATCCAACAGTACTGCGGAAATCAACCTTCCTTATATTACTGCGGTAGACAATGTTCCTAAGCATCTTGTCAAGACTCTTACGCGAGCGAACTTTGAGAAGATGACCGCAGAACTCGTCGAGAAGAGTATCGAACCTTGCCGTAAGGCTCTTGAGGATGCAAATCTTAAGCCAAGCGATATTGACGAGGTTATTCTTGTTGGCGGTTCAACACGTATCCCCGCTATTCAGGAGGCAGTAAAGAAGTTCTTCGGTAAGGAACCTAACAAGGGTGTTAATCCTGACGAGGTTGTTGCTATCGGCGCAGCAATTCAGGGCGGTGTTCTCGCGGGTGATGTAAAGGACGTGTTGCTTCTTGATGTGACACCACTTAATCTCGGTATTGAGACGATGGGTGCGGTTATGACAACATTGATTGAGGCTAACACTACAATTCCTACGAAGAAGTCTCAAGTGTTCTCAACGGCAATGGATAATCAACCTGCGGTTTCCATCAATGTTCTTCAAGGTAATCGTCCTATGGCTTCACAGAACAAGCAAATCGGTATGTTCAACCTCGAAGGCATTGCTCCCGCACCAAGAGGTATTCCTCAGATTGAGGTGACATTTGACATCGACGCCAACGGTATTCTCAATGTATCTGCTGTTGATAAGGCAACCGGTAAGGAGCAGAAGATTCGCATTGAATCCAACTCAGGTCTCTCTGAAGATGAAATCAAGCGTATGCAGGAAGAGGCTAAGGCAAACGAGGAAGAGGACAAGAAGAAGAAGGAGGAAATTGACAAGATTAATGAAGCCGATTCATTTGTCTACCACGTTGAGAAGACCCTTTCAGAGATGGAGTCCAAGTTTGAAGAAAACGAGAAGAAGGAGATTACTGATCTTATCGAGAAACTCAAGAAAGCCGTTGAGGAACGGAACATTGAGGACATTGACAAGTACAACAGTGAACTTCAGGGAAAGTGGAATGCCTTTATTACGAAGGTTTATCAGGAAAACAACACTACGCCCAATATGGACGACATCATCAAGGATGCTGCAAAACCTAAGGATGACGAACCTGTGGAAGCGGAAACGGTTGAATAATTGTGGTTTTCTAGACAGTATTAAATGCGGGATCAACTCCCGCATTTTTTGTTTTATAGATATTTATATGTATAATATAAATTATCCAAGATGAGCGGTTTAAAGACAATTAAGGACTTTATAAAGGAGAACAAGGCACCGAGGGGCGCCAAATATATTGGTGTGTTTAAGGATGGTGAAAAAAACACACAGAAAAGGGTTGATATAAGATATACGAATCTTGTCAACAATGAAGAGGACATGCCACTTTTCCGTTTTGGAGTGTTATCTGATGTACACGTGAATGCTATGGCAAATTTAAGAAACGAAGACAGAGGGGAAAGAATGTGTGAATGTAAATATGATTTCTTGAATGCAATGAGGTATTTTCAAGAGAATGGTGCAAAATTCGTATGTATTTCAGGCGACCTTGTATTAAGTGGAGAGGAAAAAAATAAGAAAAATAATGGTATGCGGGACTGGGAACTTGTGAAGGACATAATGAATATGTACCAAATAAGTGGCAGTACAACATCTGAACCAATTCCCATATTCTCCTGTTTTGGAAACCATGATACATATGATGCTTTAGAAACCTTTGTCGGAAGTGATGGTAATTACAGACTATATCAGTCATTAGACGTAAATACTAATAAATACCCGAGAATTTTTGGCACTAATATTTATTACAGCGCCGGAACTTTCTATCGGCTTGATTCATCTAAGACAGAAAGTATTGAAGATTATATCACATGGGATGGTAATACGGCTGTGGTTGATGATTTCAAACGTGCTGATGACAAGATAATGAATTGGATAGATAAGTGGAAGGACTATACGTTTGAAACTAATAATATGGATAAAGTCAGCGGAGTGACTAACGGTAAGGTTGTTTTCCAAATATTCGAAGGTCAGACGGTTGATGAGTCCGAAAAGAGTCTTGAGGTTAAGTTCGGGGATGACGTAATCGGTATAAACACATTCGACGGTAGCGGAAATTTCAAGGACCTGAAAACCAAGACCACAGGAAGTTTCTTTTTTGAATATAGTATAAATGGGGAAACATATGTCTTCATCTTTTTCAGTGTTTATAATGGCATTGACTTTGAAAGTTATAAGAACGATTGTGATCGGGTATATCCAAACATCGAGTGGTTAAGAAAGGTGTTGGAACATTATAGAAACGAACACTGTTTTGTTTTCATTCACCCGCCATTTAGGACCAAGTCCGGATTGTGGGGTGAAGATCTGAATGGAGAGGGACTATATTCTTATGTTTTGAAAGAAGAGGAGGCAGGTCCCGATAAATACTCACGTGGTCGATATTCAACACAAAGAACAAGAGAATTTCTCCGTCTGAACGAATTGAATAATCACTACAAAAATTCAGTTTGGTTCTTTGGACACACTCACTTTAAGACCTTATATCAGAAATATTTCAAGAGAGCAAACATAACAACTGATGATCCTGTTAGTTCATACAACCAATCAGCATTAAACATACATGTTCCATCCTGTGCATATCCGAGATACGTAATTGGTGTCACCGAGACCTTTTCGGGTAATAGTATTTCAAATGACTTTGACGACTCGGAGGGCTTGATCATTGATGTGTTTACCGATAGGATTGAGGTTAAAACCGTGTGGTTCAAGAAGGGTGTTGACTACGATGATGACGATAACATATACACAAGCGGTATAACCCTTGATGACACCGTTCCATTGCCATATTCGGGACATGAGGAATATGGAAAGTATATGAATAAGATATCCCCGATGGCGTTCTATTCGTTAGACACTACGAAGGTTCAAATTGCCGCAGATTCGGGGAACACACTGTTCGATACGGAAAATATAAGGAAGAAAATAGAGGAGAACTGCGGGAAACAGGTCGGTTTTGTCAAATGGGTAGGGAAAAATAGAGAAGACCTGGAAGTTTGCTATATCAGTGGGACAACCGGATATGAAGTAAAGAATAACATAGTGAACAAACTCGGTGAAGTAATGAGTACCGGCACCACCGGTATAACTGTAAGTGCTTTCTGTGACAACGATGAATATAATCTTGAAAACGTAGATACGGACCATTCGGGAGATATAAGGGACAATTCTGTATATTTGTTAGAGGGAAGTACCACCGGCAATACGGAAGTTCAAAAAATTGAGATTATAAAAAACAATTTGAGGAAGGTTCCGTTGAATATGATAAAATACATCACAATAAAATACCAATAACAAAATTCTTCATTTAGAATGACCGACGAAAAAACACTTTCGTCGGTTTTTTTTTATATATTTGCAACAGATAAACTAAAAAATATTTTAATTGTTATGGATGAATTTACACCCGTTCGTATGGATGAATACGATTGCTGTTGTAACGAAATGGACGAAAGTGTGGTAACAGGTAGAGGTTTAGACTTATTTTCAAGACCTAAAACCCCTTTTATTGAAAAAGAAAATGAAAATGAGAACAAGGACCCTTACACACTTTGGACTAAGGACAGAAATGATAGAATCTGTTCCTGTGCCGGTACGTTTGATAGTCTTGAACCCGGTTATTACAAGATAGGAAACTCACCCGATATTGGTGTACACCTTAAGAGGGTTAAAGTTGAGATGAACAGACTCTACCGTCTCCCAAATTCAGCATCCGATTTACTGCTTAATGATATCAGTAAATTTTGGACATTGGAGGAAACATATAAGACATATCATAGGGTGTTTGCAAGAAACTATCTTCTATATTCTGCACCAGGTACCGGTAAAACATCATTGATCAATTTAATGTGTCAAGAACTTATTGAGAAATATGATGGTATTGTCATTTATCTTAACTCTGCAAGTGAAATTTATGATTATAATCCTACAATAAGAATGATACGTGATGTTGAGCCGAATAGAAGAATTATCACAATCATTGAGGATATTGATGCATACATCGGAAAGGATGGGAGTGATAAGTTGGACGGGTATCTGCTTAATATATTGGACGGTAATATGAAGTTTGGTGGAATTGTTACCATTGCCACGACAAACTACATCGAAAAGGTGTCCGAGCGATTCACAAACCGTCCGTCACGTTTTGACCGTGTAGTTGAATTCCCGCTTCCAAATGATGAAAGCAGAAGAATGTTTATCGAGAAGTCTGTTCAGCCTGAAGACCTTGAGAAAATTGACGTTGACAAGTGGGTTGAGAAGACCGATGGTTTCTCTATCGACCATATCAACGAACTTATCTTGCTCTTTTTTGTCTTCGGACATACTGAAGAGGAGTCATTTGAAACACTTACGAGGATGTTGAAAGAAAACGATTCATTGAAGAATGTGACAAGCGTAAAGAAAAAGAGTAAAATTGGTTTTAATAATTAAAAAATATGGCAATAACATTTGATTATAAAAAGTTTAAGAACGGAAATCAACTTGGCAAAGTCGAGTATTACACAGAGAGTAACGGACAGGTTGTATTTCAACTGAAAGAAGGTGAAGACGAGTGTGAGCAGGAAGAGGAGGAAGAAACCTCGAGTGATTTTAACAACTCGAACATCATAAGGAATATCTCTTATGATCAGAAGGAAATCCTGTGGAACATAATGCAGATGCATAATGACGGTAATCCGTTTGACTGTGATATGACCGCATCCACACTAAAGTTCTATGAACAGAAGAAGAGTGACAAGTATGTGATTCCCGAACCCGAGATACTCTTTGATGTCTTCCCATTACAAGAGAAGATTAAGAAGATTGAGCCACTTGGTCCATTACCGCTTGAGGATAATTCGATAGGTTCCATCGTAATTGACCTTCCGTTTGTGGTTTCACCACCGAATTGTCCCTCGGCTAAGGCAAACAAGGAGGGCGCCAATATGATTATGAACAGGTTTGCATCCTATTATCCTGTCGATGACCTTTATGAATCGTATTTCCATTGGATTTCTGAGGCATATCGTGTTTTGAAGGAAGGTGGAACATGTGTATTCAAGTGTCAATCGACCATTTCAGGTGGCATACAGCATAACATTGAGGAGTGGAGTTTTATGTGTGCGCAGAAGGTCGGATTCACTGCGGAGGACAAGTTCATCCTTGCGGCAAAGGCGCGTCTCATTGCATCTTCAAAATACAAGAAACAGTATCATGCGAGGAAATACACAAGTATCTTCTGGGTATTCAAGAAAGATTCAAGGAAGAGAAGCAAGAAGTTTAACTATTTTGACATAATTGAAAAATATTCATTGGAGGAAAATAACAGAAAAGATGAAAATATGACAAAAAATGATTAGTGACAAATTAAAGTCAATTGACTATTACGAGAAAAACAAGAGGAAATTCAACAGAAAATATAATGACATATGGAAAAAAATTGCCGGTTGGAATTATATTGGAAAGTGTTCGTATCTTTTCCAAATGTTCTATAAGGAATGGAAGAAGGATGGACATACTGAAGACCCTACGCCAAATGACTTTGCAAAGTATTATTTCTCCCATACGAACCCAAATGATGATGAGGGGTTAAGAAAAGAAAAATCACAGGAATATGGAAGAAGCGTGGAGGATTTAAAGAAATTGGCGGAACACTATCAAGAGGCGTGCAACAATTACAATATACCCCTTGAAGAGTATTTTGACGATATTGTTAATCACGCCATTGTGGAAACGACATCCGGACAGTTAATGGAATTAAAACTGTTTGATGAATATGAAAAGAACGGTTTTACTGTAGAACACACAAACAACCATTGGGATAAGAATCTCGGTGTTGACCTTATAGTTAAGAAAGACGGAATCATACGGGACTACATTCAATGCAAACCCATAAGTACGTTTAGGGGTGACGGTAATAATAGTCTTATTAGTGACAGAAAAATGTTTTTCAAGAAGGAACTTGATAAAAAGAAGGAATGCGAAAAGGAAAACTTGCCCTATACTCCGACAAAGTTCATATTATATGACAAAAATCAACCGGGTAAATGGTGCTATATCGGGAAAAGGAGAGGATTCTTGCTTGAGGAACTGTGTGATAGAAACGGTAAGGTAATAATTGATGTAAACAAAGTCCATTATGAATGATATACTTTTATCGCTTTATATGGATAATTTGTGTGCCATTCATTAAAGCCTACTATATCATAAAGGGATATATCAGGTTGAAAACCGCCTTCAGAGTCGGGGACATATATTATGTGTCGGAAACAAATGTATATTATAAGTATCTCGGAGACAGACTCTTCAAGGAAGGAAACAAAATGGTGGATACCGGGTTCATGGCAATAGAGGTTCCCGGACACACGAAGATACTGTCATATCTTCAAATTGGGATGATGCACTTTATGTTTATAAGGAAAGAAACATCAAACTTAACAACCAAAAGAATTTGGCTTAAAAGAAAAAAGAAATAAAAAAAATTGTATATTTGTAATATAAAAAAACATTAAAAATTTAAAAAGCTATGTCTATTTCAGAAAATTTCAAAACTTATCAGGAAACCCTTATCGACATGCTCGGTGAGGATGTAGTTAACAATCTGTTCGAATCACTTGGCGGTGAGGAGAAGATTAGCAAGGCCGTTTTTGGCAGTACAGTGGATAGCGGCGTTGCCTATGACGGAAGTATGATTGCATGTTCGTTAGCCATTGGGACCTATGCCAAGAAGATTAACGAACTGTTTCCGTCTTCAAAACGGGCGGATGAAGAAAGTATTGTTAAGGTTGCATTACTGTCCCACATTGCAAAAGTGCTGATGTTCTCGGAGAATGACAATTCTTGGGAGAAGACCAATCGTGGCATCATCTACAAGTTTGAAAGTCTTGACGGTGCTTTGAGGTGTGGTGAGCGTTCAATCCTTCTTGCAATGAATGCGGGCGTCAAGTTCACACCTGAGGAATATGAGGCTATGAGGATTATGGACAAGTCAGGTGACGACGACAATTACACGAAGTATTTCTCAAGTACATTGTCAACTGTAATCCGTCAGGCAAACGAAATAATCACGTTGATCAAACACATTAAGAAGTGAAGAATGGTGGAAAGATAATTTTGGCGGTAATCTGCAAAAACGAAGAAGATTATATCGAAGAGTTTGTGGATTACCACCTTAATATTGGTTTTGACAAGATTATAATCGGAGATAACAATGATATCAATGGTGAACTGTATCAGCCGTTATTAAAAGACTATATCAAGTCTAAACAAGTCAAGATTGTAAATCTTAGGGGGAAGAAGGGTCAACAGAAACCTTTCTACAATAGTATTATAAAGAATGAAGATTATGAATGGTGTGCGTTCATTGATGCGGATGAATTCATCACGTTTGGTAGATATGCCGATTTTTCTGACATAAGGGACTTCTTGGAGTCAAATGACAACATCAAGGCATATAAACTGAATTGGCGTTGTTATGGAGATAATGACAACATCGAAATGGAAGACCGTGATGTGATTGAGCGTTTTCCCGAATCGAAACCAATGATGTTCACGTTCACCTATAATTTCCCCGAGAACCTGCATACAAAGTCAATACTGCATAAGTCAGTTCAGAACACATTTATAAGTTCTCCGCACACGGTTGATGGTTATAACGGTTACTATACGCCAAGCGGGTTTAAGACAAGTTCAAGCCCAATTGGTAATGTAATTGATTGGGATATGCTTTATGTAAGGCACTATTATACAAAGTCATTGGAGGAATGGGTTAATAACAAGATGGGACGCGGTTATGCTGATTATCCTGTTGTGCCCAATGAAGAAACATATGGACTTGACCAATTCTTCAAATACAATAAAAAAACACCAGGAAAAATAAACTATCTTAAAAGTATTGGTATAGACTATGAATGAAAATGTAGATATTTTCATATACACACACAAACCGTTTAAACAACTTGTATATAATAATGTATATAAGGTGTTGACTTGTTCACATGAGGATTTCCAATCCACACTCCCCGTATATAGGGATTATGAGGGGGACAACATCAGTGACAAGAATCTGATGTATAATGAGTATAGTGGTTTCTATTGGCTATGGAAGAACTATGACCTCAAGAAATACATCGGTATGAACCACTACCGCAGATATTATGAGTGGTTGGATAATGTGCCGGACATTGAGCAGTTGTTCAAATATTTTGGCATTATCCTTAATAAGCCGATTCCGTTGAATTGTCCCGATGACGGACATGTAATGAACAATCGGACGTGGTACGGTTGGTGGCATAACGTCGAGGATTTCGACATTCTTGAACAGATGTATCACGAGCGTTTCCCGGAATATATTGATGGTTTTGACAAGATGAAGAACAATGATTACATCTACAATTCATCAATGTTCACTATGACAAAGGAGATGTTCCTTGAATACTGTGACTATATTTTCAAGGTTCTCGAAGAATACAACAAGTATCGTGGAATGTTTACCAGTGAGGATTATATCAAACATGTGGAGGCTAATAAGGAGAAGTACATTAAGCCACATCTTCCTTATTATACTGTTGAAATTCAGGCGAGGATACTCGGATACATTGCTGAAAGGGCAATGAACACCTTTATGTTGCAGGGTGGGGACAACAGTATCGAGAAGAAAGCAGCAATAATCAATTGGATAATGCCGAGATAAACTATGAATACATTAATTGTAATAGGTGCTGTGGTGGCTTTCTTTGCCATTTGCTTAATAATGACGAAGTTAACGCCAAAGGACAATGTTCGGAAGGAAGAAGTATGATTATCTTATAGTCGGATCAGGCATTTTCGGGTCGACATTTGCATATCTTGCGAAGCAGAAGGGTAAGAAGTGTCTTGTATTGGAGAAGAGGGACGTTGTTGGTGGAAACTGTTATACAAAGAATGTTGACGGAATAAACGTACACGTATATGGTCCACACATATTCCACACGAATAACAAGGAAGTATGGAATTTTGTCAATTCGCTTGTGGAGTTCAATAATTTCAAATTGAATGTATTGGCCAACTACAACAATCAACTTTATCATCTTCCGTTCAATATGAACACATTTTACGAACTTCGTAACATTATCAATCCGGAAGATGCAAAGAGATATATTGAGGTTGCAACAAGGAACGGAGTTAAGAATCCAAAGAACCTTGAGGAACAGGCAATTGGTCTTGTTGGTAATGAGATATACACCACATTGATCAAGGGTTATACAGAGAAGCAATGGGGTCGGGATTGCAAGGAGTTACCACCAAGCATAATAAAGAGGCTACCGATAAGATACACATTTGACAACAACTATTTCAAGGAGGGCAAATATCAGGGGATACCGGTTAACGGATATACTGAGTTGTTTGATAAGTTATTGGAGGGTATTGAGGTACAATGCGGAGTGGATTACCTGAAGAACAAGAAGTATTTTGATTCGCTTGCAAATAAAGTGGTCTATACGGGTAAGATAGACGAGTATTTCAATTATTGCTATGGTGAGTTGGAATACAGAACAGTTAGGTGGGATACTGAGCATATTGACATTCCGAATTATCAGGGAACGGCGGTTATCAACTACACGAACAAGGATGTTCCGTTCACAAGGATAATCGAGCACAAGCATTTCGACACGTTTGGGGATGATGTGTATAAGATACCGAAGACAATCATAAGCAGGGAATATTCTGTTGAGTGGAAACACGGTATGGATGGCTACTATCCGATTAAGGATGAGAGGAACACTGAATTATATAATAGGTATAGAGATTTGGCTGATAAGGAAAAGAACGTGATATTTGGTGGAAGGCTTGCGGAATACGAATATTATGATATGAACAACATAATCGAGAAATTATTGAACAGTAAAGATTCAATTTAGTATATTTGCACAAAGAAGAAATTTGTTATGAAGTTATTTGCGATTGGAAATTATGACAAGTATAATGTTTATGCGTTAGTCATTGCTGAAACGGAAGAGCAAGCCCTTGAAAAAATCAAGAATCTTAAAGAAGGTGATAGTGTTGGGGGCTTTGGTGATGCTGATTATCCTCTTGATGAATTTGACCTTGAGGATGGGGCATCCATAAGTGACTTGAAAGAAACTAAAAGGGTAACTGAAATTACGAGCGGTATATATTTTATGGAAAATTAATAACATAACTAATGAGCAACCGAAATAGGCTGTTCATTTTTTTTTGTACTTTTTCAAAAAAAGTTGGTGAAAAATTTGGCCAATTGGGAAAATTGTCTTACCTTTGCAGCCGAAATGAGAATGAAGGCTGCGTTTGTCAGCCGAAAACAAAAAACGTTGCGAAAAAAGTCGTTACGAAAAAAGTCGCATAACATTAATTTAATAGACACAATGAAGGAAAAGATTAGTAATTTGATCAAGCCACTTAAGAAGAGTTTGGTTGCAGTGTTCTGTTTTGCACTTGGTGCATTGGTTTACAAGTACATTAGTGAATACGTTGAGGAACAGCGTCTCCTGAATTATCCGTTTGTAGTAATGAAGCATGAGGCTGAACTATTCTACAATGAGTTTAAGTGTGAACTTGTCAAGGTAACCAAGGCGTACATTGACAGTGTTGCACCGACGAGCAGTCTTAACGGTTATGCAGTAGTTGATCTTTGTGAACAGTATGACCTTGATATTAGATTTGTTCTTGCACAAGGTCAGGTTGAGTCACACTTCGGGACCAAGGGTATGGCAGCAAAGACAAACAGTGTGTTCAATGTCGGTGCATTTGATGGTGACACGTATGAACAGATTCAGGGAAGATACAAGTACAAGCACCCGGACTATTCAATTGAACCCTATATCCGACTATTATATAAGGATTATATTGGGGGTAAGAGAACCGAATTGGACCTTTTGGCTAAATATGTGAACAAGAATGGTAAACGATACGCAAGCGGTCCTGATTATGAGAACAAATTGTTAGCCCTTTTTAAGAAGATTGATGAGACCACAAATATCAATTATTTGCAGGGAGAAATGCGCAGATATAAGATAATTTGCGGAAAATAATAAAAAAACCCTCAAAAAATTTGGCCGATTCAAAATTTTTTCGTACCTTTGCAAAAGAAAACTAAAACAGAGAAAGATATGAGTACATTGAACGAGATTTTCAACGTGAAGTTGACTGAGAACGGTGACAAGAGTTTTAACTCTACTATGAACCCACTTTTGGACTTGCTTTTCATGTCCGAATACTACCAAAATCATTTGGATGAGGTCCGTATCGGAAATTCCGAAAAGGAACAGTTGTTCGCAATGTTTATGCGTGACCCAAGGTATGGTGTCGGGCGCAGGGACTATGGCCGCGAACTGATGAAGCAATCCGGTGTTCCAATGGAGGGTGTCATCCTTGCGGGACGTTTTGACGACCTCTTTTATAAGTGGGAGGAAATGCCCGAGGATGAGTTTAATACCCTCGCAAAGTTCCTCTACCGTGAGATTTATAACGGTAATGAACTGGTCAAGAAGTGGATGCCTAGATACTCTTCCAAGAATCTGCTTCTTGCTAGGAAGTTTGCCAAGGCTTTTGGTATGAACAAGCAGCAATACGGTCACTTTGTCAAGTGTGACACGGTTGAGAACAAGTTGTCGAGAAAGGATACCGACAGCATTGTGTTCGAGCACGTACCGTCCCTGGCAATGCTGAAGTACTTCCAACGTTTCATGCGGAAGAATGACACGCATGACCGTTTCAACGAGTATCTTGAGAGTGTGAAGTCCGGGAATAAGGAAATCAAGGTGACAACGACGAATGTTTATGACATTTACAGAAATCGTCAGAATATTGATCCTGACGTATTCTTTGAGGCTCTCCCAAAGACAAAGGGAAACTGGCTGCCAATCATTGATACATCGGGTTCAATGGTATGTGGTGATGCTATGGGCAAGGCTCTCGCTATCGGTCACTATCTTGCCAAGACATCCACCTATGCCCCTGACACGGCAATAAGTTTCTCGTCTCACCCACAGTTAATAAAACTTGGGCAAGATAAAACGCGGGTTTATTACGATTATGAATGTCCGGTTCGTGATGCGGGTGACAGCAAATACCTTAAGGAGATAAAGTCCTTATATACCGGTGATTGTTCGAATACGGATTTCGGTGCTGTTATGGACCTGCTTAAGGACCTTACAGATGTTCCCGAGTATCTTGTTGTCCTTTCCGATATGGAGTTTGATCGCGGTAGTAATCAGTCCAAGGAAGAACTTGAAGCGTTGTGGAAGGAGAGGGGTTATAGGACCAAGATAGTTTGGTGGAACCTGAATGACCGTAATAAGACCGTTCCTGAGATTGACAAGAACGGAAACATCTATATGAGCGGTTATTCTCCGCAGCTTCTCCAATATCTTGAGAGTGGCTTCGATGGGAATGCATTCCTCGAAAACTTGCTCACTGAGTACGCAAAGAAGATAACCGCGGACCAATAAGTCCGTGGTTAACTTATTTTAACATCAAAAATTTTGTAGTTTCCAAAAATTGTTGTACCTTTGCAGCAGAAACGGAGAATAAAGTTATGAAAGCACCTGACAAGATTTATCGTACAACAACTTATCTTGACAATGATAAAGGTAAAACGTTGTGGAAAGAGGCTCCGGCTAAAGGGGCAGAAAATATTGAATATACACGAACTGATACCTTTATTGATAAGGCTGTTAATTTTTTTATTCCATACATTCGAGATAATAGTGGTGGATATGAGAGAGCAGCCGTTATTGAAGATTTCAAAAACTATATGAAAAGTGAATAACTATGGAAAAGGAAATTAACATTATAGCCCCAGAAGGCTACGAAATTGACAAAGAAAATAGTACACTTGAGTGTATTAAGTTCAAAGCAATCCAAAAGAAGAAAAGGTGGAGAGATAAAGATGCCGTAATAGGAGGATATTATATAAATGACTCCTCTGAAATTATATTTGCTAAATGTCATAATACGCTTGCTAATTGTAATGTTTTCGCAACTAAAAAACAAGCCAAATCAGCACTTGCTATGGCAAGAATTAGTCAGATTATGGCTAATGATGAAAGATTTGGTGGTGTTGTAACTGATGAAGAGTGGGCTGACGATGATTTATTCAAGTTTGCTATCACAAGAAAAAATAATCACATTGAGACAGCAATTTATGGTAGTTATTATGATTTCCTCGCCTTCCACACAAAAGAACAAAGAGATTTATTTCTTAAAGAGAATGAGGATTTAGTAAAAGATTATTTAATGCTTTGATTTAATATGGACTACGAAAAGAGATATGAAAAACTTGTTGATGCAGTAAAAGTGCTGCGAGATAACAATCCATCTGACGAAGGTATTCAGAATTGGGTTAATGACAATGTGCCCGAACTCAAAGAGAGTGAGGGCGAAAAAATAAGGAAATGGCTTATCGCTCAACTTGAACTTAAATCAGATATTAATAACCAACGTGATTTAGAATTGATGATTCTAAAAGCTATTGCTTGGCTTGAAAAACAGGGTGAAGTAGATAACCCACACAACTATCTATATGGTGAGCGGAAGTCGGTTGATAAAGTTAAGCCAAAGTTCAAGGTTGGTGATTGGGTAGTAGATGATTACGGTTTAATATGGAAAATAGGAGGAATCCTAAAACAATTTTATCTCTTAGAAGGTGTAGGAGGGGGTGAATCACGTCCTACAATAGAACGGGTTGATAAGACCTATCATCTTTGGTCATTGAAGGATGCAAAGGATGGTGATGTGCTTGTTGCTTCTGATGATTCTGTCTTTATTTATGCAGGTTCAACAGATATACATGCACAATTTTATATAGCATTAACTAAATATGGTGATTTCAATACTAAAGGCGGCAATTGGGAAGACAAAAATTGTGTCAAACCTGCAACCAAAGAGCAACGTGACCTCTTATTCCAAAAGATGAAGGAAGCGGGTTATGAATGGGATGCTAAAAATAAAGAATTGAATAAGATTGAAGATGAGCCTGTTACTATAATTCCAAAATTTAAAGTTGGAGATATTATCAGGCATAAGAAACAAGGTTTTACATGTAAAATAACTGCCGTTGATACGGAATATAGATTATCTGAATGTAATGGAACTCATTTGCCTTTTGACTGTCAAGATTATTATGAACTTGTAGATGAAAATCCTGCTTGGAGTGAAGAAGATGAAGAAAATCTTAATCAATTACATAAACTTATTGTAAAAAAAGCGTATGAGGAATATGAAATTGATACTGAAGATGAAACTCTTTGGGGCAAACATGCTATTTTAGATAATTGGCTCAAATCTTTGAAAGAAAGAATAAAAGGAGGACATTAAATTATGACTACAGAAGAAAAGGCAAAACGTTTTGATGAAGTTGTTGAAGAATTTAGAGGACTTTTAGAAGGCGTTCATGAAGATAAATGTGATATTATGGAAGAAGATATATTAAAAATTGTTCCTGAATTAAAAAGATCAGAAGATGAGAGGATAAGGAAGGAACTTTTGGAGCATTGTAAGAATCAAGCTAAACCATATATTCAGACAGGAAATAAATGTCCTCAAATTCAATCTTGGATTGCCTGGCTTGAAAAGCAAGATGAACAAAAACCTGCTGATAAATTTGAACCAAAGTTTAAGGTTGGTGACTGGATTGTTTGGAAAGACAAGAACTATAAAGTCAATTATAATGCTTGTGGATATGAATTGTTTGACCAAAATGGTTTAAGTACATCTTGGGCTTATAAAACTATTGAAGATAATGCCCATCTTTGGTCATTAAAAGATGCAAAGGATGGTGACGTGCTTGCTTGCAATGAAGAAATTTTACTATTCAAATCATATTCAGTACAAAACCGTATCTCTTTATACTGTTGGTATAACGGGCAAACAAATAATTTCCATGATAAAGAAGTGACTGATACTTTAGTAACTACAAGAAATAAGATATGCCCTGCCACTAAAGAACAACGTGACCTTTTATTCCAAAAGATGCACGAAGCGGGTTATGAATGGGATGCTGAAAAGAAAGAACCGAAGAAGATTCATGTTATTGATGAAGGCAAGGCTGAAATGGACTATTGTTCTAAAATGATGAATGGTGAGAAGGTAAGTCCAACTTGGACTGAAGAGGATGAAAAGATGGTGAAGGATATAATAGCAGCTATCGATACATTATATTATCATGGAATGGTGAACTGGCTCAAATCCATCAAAGACAGAGTACAGCCACAGCCAAAGCAAGAGTGGAGTGATGAAAATAAAAACATAATTGACGGTATAATTGAATATCTTGAATGTTTTAATGATTACGATTGTGGTGACGAGCCATATGAAGAATATTATGAAAGATTCGAAAAATACATTAAATTTATGGAGTCGCTTAAACCACAACCTCAGTGGAAACCAAGTGAAGAGCAGATGAACGAATTAACCTGTGTTATTAGCGGGTGTTCTTATGAAACCCCAATATTGATAGAGTTATTAGAACAACTAAAAAAACTTTAATATGATATTTTATCACGGAACATCACAAGAAAATTGGGAGGCTATTCAGCAAGAAGGTTTCCTTTATGGCAGAAGATATATTACTGACAATAATGGAAAGATAGTCAAGGAGGTTAATAGATGTACATATCTTGCAACTGACTTGGAGGAAGCCGAACAATATGGAGACGTAGTGCTTCAAGTTGAGTATGACCCAAAGAATTCAACACATAACAACTATATAGATGGTTGTTGGCAGTTAAGAGTATATGAACCTATACCTCTGTCTCAAATAAAATTACTTAACACAAGAAAGGAAGATTAATATGGAAGCACCAGAGAAGATTTATATGCCAAATGAATTGCTATTAGAAGAATGGCAAAGACACATTGAAGGAGAGGATATTGAGTATGTTCGCACTGATTCATTTTTTGAGAAGGCAAAAGATTGGTTCATAACGCATGTCAATATTCCACAAGATGTTGCAACTAATGAGGATGGAGAGCCATTAGCAGACAGTTATATCAAGTATGCGAAAGCAAGATTCAATGCAGCAAATGAAATGTTTGAAAACTTCAAAAACTATATGAAAGGAGAATAATATGAAAGACAGCGAAATAATTTATAGTATTTATGAATTCATGTCAGACAACGTTTTTGGCTTGTCATTAATATCAATCTGTATTTTTTCTATTTATTTAATGTTTTTTTGGGAAAATAAAGTGAGATGGTGGCTTAGATTACCAATTATAAACTTATTGCTTTTTGTCCTTTTAATTATTGGAGGGACTATAGAAGAAATCTATCTTACCTTTCACCCGAAAGAACGAACAAAGTACATCAAAACAAGCATTTTTGATAGATTTTTTTAAATATGGAAGCACCTGACAAGATTTACTTGGAAAAAGTATATCCAGATAACGGGATTTTGCCTAATGGACTTAATTATAATCAAAGTCCAAATGATATTGAATACACCCGAACTGATGCCTTTATTGAGAAGACTTGCAAGTTTCTTTTTGAAAATTATCACGGAGAGAAACTATCATTAAGAATGATTGAGGACTTCAAAAATTATATGAAAGGAGAATAAACTATGACAAAAGAAGAATTAGTACAGTTTTTGAAAGATAACTTAAAAATAAAAATTGTTGCAGACAAATATTGTGACAATGGCTATGACATAATAGTAAAGGTATTATTGGGTGATGATTGTATTTCAGAATGTTCCGATTATATTATAGTAAGATAAATTATGACACAAGAAGAAAAAGAGCTGTTAGTGAAGTATCTCTGTATGGCATTGCCTTATAATGTGAAATGCAATGTTCCAACTTATAATTTTGCAATGACACTTACAGGCAAAAGATTAAACTATTTCTGCTTTCATAAAAATGAGTGGGGTATTGATTATAGCCATGAGATTGAAGCAGTGTTAGACCCGTTGAATGACCAAAATAATGATTATGTTGTCAAGCCCTATCTCCGCCAGATGTCAAGTATGACTGAGGAAGAAATAAATGAATATAATGAGTATCTTTTTTATGGTTCTTCAATAGGGTTGTCGTCAAATACAGTAACCGCCTATGAACTTATTAATTGGCTCCTCAAAAATCATTTTGACTTCTTGGGTTTGATCTCTAAAGGATTGGCTATTGAAGTAACAGAAGAGAATAATCCTTATAAAGAATAAATTATGAAAGCAAACGAAGTACCGGAGAAAATTTATGTAACAGAAGGTATGTTGTTTATGACAAATCCTGAAATAACTTTACGGGGAAATGGTAATAAAATTGAGTACACTCGAACTGATGCCTTTATTGAGAAGGCTTGCAATTTTATTAGAATCAATGCATATAAATATCGCAAATTAAAGTTTGTTAAAAATAAACCAACTTTTGACTTTCGTACAGATTGGCTTATTGAGGATTTAAGAAATTATATGAAAGGAGAATAAACTATGAAACTGATTATACACGATTTGGACAACAATGTCGTAGATGTGATAATTTGTAAAACACCAATTTCCAAAGGTATTAAGGAAGCTAAAAAGAAATATCCGCCAGGAAAATATACAGCAACTTTAACATTTTAAAATATATGAGCCTGATAGACAAAGACGCTTTAAAGGTGGAGATAGAGAAAGAGATAAAAGACATTTATGCAGGTAGAGAATATGTCGGCATCCCTTCTTGGGAGGAAAGAGAAATTGACGGATTAGAAAAAGCAATAGAAATCTTGAACACCCTTGAAGTGAAAGGGGTGGACTTAGAGAAGGAAATAACTTTATGGGCAAATGCAAATCCAGAAATACGACTTGATGACGTTGAAAGACTTGCAAAGCATTTCTTTGAATTAGGCATTAAAGTAAGTAGGATGACCGCTGTTTTAGATAGTGGAATTGCGGAGGAATTTATATTAGACCTTAAAAGGCTTGAAAACGACTATAAGCGGCTGATGAAAAAGATACAGAAAGGAGAATAAATAGCCACCAAATGTTAAAATTATGTTAAAAACATGAATTTCCTTGGTCAATTTAAAAAATTGTAGTACATTTGCAGCAGAAAACAAAAAACAAAGATAAGAAACTATGACAATCAGAGAAAGAATACAACGCATTGCTACAAAGGCAAACGTACCATATGGAACAATAAGCATTTTGGTGAACAGTTTCTATGGGAAGGGAAGCATTCCTTTTGAGGACAGAATTGAATTACTTGAAAAACAATATGAAATACATGGGAATAACAGTCGGACGAATTGTTGAAGGGTTTTGTATCCTCCCTTCTATTAATTTAACTTGGGCAACATTAAAAGTAAAAGATAAACTGCCTGGTAATTATGCTACATATTATGACCTGCAATTTGCATGGCTATTTTGGTATTTTACTATTGGACAGATTAAAAACAAGTTAAAGGAACAAGGGTATTAAATGAAAAATTGTGAATAAACTATGAGAATTAATTATGCAGAACTCTATGGCGTAGCAGATAATGAATCAGATTTCAGTGGTGCTATTAAGAGGTCACTTAATATGGGGATGATGCATCTTGGGGAGAATTTTATAGAGACCATAAATAAAATTAGAAAAAAAGGGGAGTAGACTATGACACAAGAAGATAAAGAAAACATCATCTATTGGTTTGAACATATTGCACAAATTGCAGATGACAGGAAAACTGCCAATGGTGTAGTTATGGAAGATTGGGCTGCCCTTGATGAAATTAGGGCAATTGCCAAAGACAGTATATATTATATCAAAAATCATTGTAATTTATGACAAAAGAAAATAAAGAACTATTAATGAAATACCTCTGTATGGCATCGCCATATGATGTTATAGTTGATTACGAGAATCATATCTATATACTTAATGAGGTTAACCCAGCTTGTAAGGATATGGACTATATTACTGTTCTCATACAAGATGTAGAAAGATTAATGTGTGCTGAAAACGAAATGATAGAAGACATTAAGCCATATCTCCGTCCAATGTCAAGTATGACTGAGGAAGAATTAAAAGAATTTCAAGAATTTAGAAACATTACTCCATTAGATTGGCTTCCTCTTGCACTTGATTGGCTTCTTGAATATCATTTTGACTTTATGGGTTTAATTCCCAAAGATTTGGCTATTGAAGTAACTGAAGAAAACAATCCGTATGAAAATTAGAGTTGGATTCGGCACAAACGGTGACATATATGCAGACTTAGAGAAAGTGAAAGCCTGTAATTTTTGTACGCATTTCAAAGGTTATGGTCTCCATGCTTGTACTGGGCACTGTTTTAAACTTGAAAAAGACATAGACGGAGGCTATATAGGAAATTATAGTAAAGTAGCTCAAGAATGTGATGTTTTCAATGTTAGACCCGAACTAATTGAAAATAATCCATATAAAGAATAAAGTTATGACACAAGAAGAAAAAGAACTATTACTGAAGTACCTTTGTATGGCATTGCCTTATGGGGTAATCGTTGACTACAAGGAAAATGAATTTGAATTACCACATTGGAAAATAACAACCATTCATCCAGAAACATTGAGTGGTTGGATTGGTTATGACAAGAGAGTCGGAGCAGGTTCTGAAAGTGGTAGCAGACATTTTAAGATTGGGGATGTGAAACCCTATCTCCGTCCAATGTCAAGTATGACTGAGGAAGAGAAGGAGGAAATGCACAATCTATTATCTCCTGAAGGAACCGCAATTTATGGCTATGATGGAATTAGTATGCCAATGAATCATTATGGTGAGTTTGTTTCTTATGAGTTTATGAATCGCATCATTCAATATCTTCTTAAAAATCACTTCGACTTCATGGGTTTAATCCCTAAAGATTTGGCTATTGAAGTAACTGAAAGTAATAATCCCTATAAGTAAAGTTATGACATATATACCTGAAAGTAAAATAAAATCATACATAGAATATTGTAAAGATAAAACATTTAATGTAGTATGTGATTGCGGAGATATAGTAGAGGTAAGTCTTACACCGTATTTCTATGATGAGAAAGAAAATGATGTATATTTCGCATCATTGTGCCCTAAATGTGGAAAATTGATAATTACTAAAGAATAAAGTTATGTCAAAGATTAAATGTATATTATGTGACGGACGCAAAGAAGCAACGGAGGCTTTAAATGAGTTAAAGGAAAAAGGTCACAATTTATCAATGAATTTGCTATCAATCACACAAGATGGAATGTGTTATACCATATTCTATAACGATGTGTTTGACGGAAGAGGTAATGGAAATTTATAAAATTATGAACAAGATTTGTACCTCATTAGAACAATCCAAGAAACTCATAGAGTTAGGAATTGATGTTAAAACTGCTGATATGTGTTGGACTAATCATTTATTCAATGCATTTCTTTCAAGTTGGAGAATTGAAAGTACTCCACCACAAGAATATAAGAATCTTTTAGATAGGTTTGTAGTAAGAGGTTATCTTATAGAACCCGCATGGAGTCTTACGGCATTAGAACAATTGATGCCCAAAATTGGAGCACACGAACCAATGCTGCGTAAGCTGTATTACATAAGTGAACCAACAGAGAGATATATTTGCCAATATAGTTTAACTGACATGACGAGTGAATACGACAATCCTGTTGATGCTTGTTATGAAATGGTTTGTTTTTTAAAAGAAAACGGAAAGATATGAAACTGATTGACAAAGATAGAGTAATGACAATACTATCAAATAAGATAGCAGATATAGAACTTGACATGAAGTGTGGCTTTCTTAAGAAAAGGAAAGGAGTTAATAATATACTTGTCCTTAAACATATTATTTCTCTCATTGATACAATTGAGGTGAAAGATGTTGACTTAGGGGATATTATAGACACATATATAAATAACCATTATAGTGAAGGATGTGATAAAGGTATGATAAGTGACGCAAATAGGGATATAGGCGGTGTTACTTATTTTGATCTTATGGACATTGCCAAACATTTCTTTGAATTAGGCATTAAAGCACAGAAAGGAGAATAATATGAAGGTACATTATACATCGGATGGAATATTAGCAAATACAAAGTGTCCTTATGGGCATAAATCTGGCTTGATCACTACAAAGGTTGGTTCAATTGATTGCCACCGCCATTGCAAATTTTACCGTTCTACAAATTATAAGGAAAAGTATGTAGTTTGTATGGGTGATTGCTCTTCACAACTTGAAGAAATCCTTGACAAGATAGACGTTATTATAGCAAATGATAAGTTTGATGATATATGCTTTGAGGATTTTCTTGCAGAAATTAGAGAAGATATTGCATCAGTATTGGATAATATCGAAAATAAATAGAGTTATGGAAACGCACTATATAGACAAATCCGCTATAAAACAAAAAGTTCAAGAAAAGTTACTTGATGCTTGTACAAGACATTATGAGGCAGAAATGGCGTTATGTGAAATCGCCGCGCCACAATCATGGAAAGATGAAGCAAAGGCGGCATGGGAGGAATTTGTTTGGAGATATCAAGACTATGAGTTAGTTTTTAAATATGATATGGATATAACGAAAGATGACTTAAATTATGACGATTATGAAACTGATTGATAAAGATGCTTTAAGAACGGAAATAGAGAGAAGAATTTCAACATATAAACGTCACTATGAAGAGTTAGTACGTTATGAAGTATGGAATGATGCTAAAAAAATAGAACCAAAGATTAATGAATTGGAAAATTTACTTTCTTTTATTAACACCATTGAAGTAAAAGAGGTGGAAACTTGGCATTTACAAGAAAAAGAAGATATATATGATGCAGTTAAAGATTGGGGTCTTTACAAATTTGTATGTATAATGAAAGATGGAACTATCCAAAGATTTAATGGATGCCTTGATGAAGATTGTGAAGGGCATATTAATGTACATATAAATGGAATTAATGATGATTATGATGATGTTGATGACATTGTAAAATGGATAGAAATCACTTAAAGTACAAAAAGGAGAATAGTATTATGGAAAAATATAATAAAAATGATGACAATTGGGTGGTTGATTATCGATTTTATCCTGAACAAGGATATTGTAGAAGTTGGCTAACTAATAAAAAGGAAAATGAATACAGATAAACTTTTAGAAATATTGCTCGAAGCAATAGATTATTCCTTTCTTCAAACTAATGGTGATTATGACAAGTCTTTGACTTATCCTGTTATCGACAAAGTTAAGTATATAAAAGAGAAACTAAAAAACAAGGAAGTAAAAGGAGAATAAAATTATGACACAAAGAGAAGAAATACCCAAAACAAATGTAGAAATTAAGGTAGGTGGTCTCATTAAGAATGAACTAAAACCAAGCAATCCTTTGTCCAAGGAGTTGTTTAAGGATATGAAATCCATTGGTATCAACTACGTCATTACAAGTTATATCCAAGACAGAAAAGGTTCCGATAACCTTAACAGCCTACTTGAAACCTTAAGTAATGCGGACGAGGTTGGAATTGACGTTATTACAAGTTTCAGAGTTCTATCTAAGACCGAAAGCGACAAGGATGTAATCAGAAATAGGGAAAAGGAATATTGGTGGTATGCCGATAATTTTTCTGAGGATAAACTCAAATTGGCAATAGAACATCCGTCATTCAAGGGTGTGTTCATCGACGAACCGAACGACAAGGATGAAACATATGAAAATCTTAAGAATTTATATGATATCTTCAAGAAATATAATGTTAAGGTGGACATAAACCTGTTCCCTAATTATACCAGTATGTTCACCGCAGACAACAACAAGTGGAATACAGGTAGGAATTTCAAGGAATATGTCGAGAGATATGCCCAAATAAGCGATACAATCGGTGTTGATTTTTATCCTATCAATTATTCCACCGATTACTACATTGCAGGTTCAAAACTAAAGGCTTGGGCTGAGTGTCTTGAAACACTCTTGCAATTGCATCACAAATACCCAGAGAAAGACTACAAGGTGTTTATACAGACAAGCAAACACACATCTTATGGGGCATTGACCGACACATCATACCTAATTCAAACGTATGGCGACCTAATAGGCGGTTGCCGTGATGTGAGGTATTTTTGTCTGACAGACAATGATGTCAAGGAGGGTATTGCTGCTTTCGAATGTTCCCCTTATACAAGTGACCATACGGGATACCAACATGGTGAAACCTATAACATCGTGAAACTGATAAATCAGTCAACTGATTTTAAGACATTCAGAGATAATATCGGGAAAAGATATATTGATCACGTCGACATTTACAAGGAAGACGCGCCGATATTGGGAACAATCACAAACTTCACTGAATTGGTTAGGACAAGCACCGGCAACATAATGGTTTCTGTCGGCTATGATAAGGAGAATACATATTGTCATATCCTGAACATAGACCCAAATAGGGAAGCAGTAATTACGGACTTCTATGGCACAACGGAAACATTGCTGCCCGGTATGAGAATGACCGTAACGAAAAAGATTGGCGGGAATGATAGTGAAGAAACACAAAAGAAACCGAATATTTTCAAGAGAATTTGGAATTGGATTAAAAACATTTTTAAATAAAAAAAAAAGATATGGATATACTATTATTTTGGATTTTTGGATGGGTTTTGTTTTTTGTCGGATATATCATCTATAACAAATATATAGACGGACATAATGAGCCAATTACGAAGTTGATGGTCTATGAAGGAATAAAATATGGAATGTGGTCATGGATTGGCATTGTAATAATGGTCGTATTCTTTATCATTATGCTCATTACCGCAATTGACGAATGGTTAACCGAAAAACTTAGTAAAAATAAATGAGAGATATGAAGAAACTGTTTTTTATTTTAATGGCTTTTATAGCCATTGCACTCGTATCTTGTTGTGCGCCTGAAAATATGGATGAGAATTGTGATGATGTCACAATTATCCGTCGTAATAGCGACAATGTTGAATATGTTCTGATTAAAGACTGGTTCGATTTTAAATATGAAAAGATTGTAATAGAGGGACACGACTATTATTTCAGGGGATGGTGCACAAGAGGCGGACATGGTTCAGATTTGGTTCACAATCCAAACTGTAGACAATGCAAGAAATGATTTGTTTAGAGAATGTCCTTGAACACCTCATTGACATTAATTGAATTATTTTGGTATCCCCTATAGTTTTCCCTATTTGATTGTTCGGACAATAGATATTCACATCCGCGACAGCACTTTCTGTTCTCTTCGGACAATCTTTGACCGAAAATCTTCCGTCTTTCAACAAAATAATCCTCACACAAACCCTTGTTTATATGGAATTCGATTATCTTGTCTGAAATGTATACTGATGAATTTGGCTTTGGGTGACAAGTGTGGGCACCCATTCCAAAATCAATTTCATCGATATTGTTTGGATCAAATAGAAGAAACTTGCCATAATCCCTGTAATCAAAAAAGTAGTTGATGAGTTGTTTGTAAAACTTATCACCTTGAGTATGCAGGAGTTTATTCGGGTCATAAGAAGGTCTCTTGTCAAAACACAACATATACCAAGGACAAACCATTGTGTTGTAGTTATTATTCTTCATATAGGACAACTCCTCTTCAAGATAGTTTGAGAAAATAATCTCATCCATGTCACAGACGATTACCCAATCAGCCTTACCCTTTGATTCCTTCCATGCGTTGTTCTTTATGTCAAGGTATGCCAAATCGTCAATCTCACCACCGGTGTCATAATGCCTCACCTCAATCCAATCATATTGGCTAAGGAACTCTATGCTGCCATCAGTTGAGCCGTTGTCATAAACAACGGCTCGTGCTATATTCAATCTCTTCCAATAATCGATTACAAACGGAAGAATGTCGATTTCATTCCAACATAAAGTATATAAATGTATCGTCATATTTCTTTTACCTGTCTCTTTCAGGAACGTAGAACATACAAACAACACCGCTTTCATTATCGCCACCTAAGCCAACGTAATGGTATTTCGGCTGTGTAAGTACGCCTCTCTCTATGAATTTGTTTAAGTATGTTATTTTTGTTAATTCCCCTGCTTGAATTAGGAAATTTATTAGATATTTTGACGGCACTTTCTGAATTGCAACACTTGGTTTTACTCCAAATTGTGGACTTTTAATGTCTTTTGTCAGTTTATTTACCATTTGCATATTCATCTTTGCAGGAAGGTATATTTCACCGTTCTCAGTAAAAGGTATGAGATTATCATAACAAGTTTGGCTTAGTTTTTGATACTCCTCCTCGTTCTTGTCTTCAGGAGTAAGAGTGATATGTGGAAGTTTTCCTTCAGGATCACCATTGGCGATGATATCCTTTAATGAATCTTTGAACAGTTTATCTTGGGCTTCGTAACCTTCCTTCCTGTCAATTTCTTCCTTTGCCTCTTTGCCTACAACACCGCGTTTCTTGTGTGCGGCTGCTGTCTCATCCGGTTTTTTCAGGAGAAAACCTTTGCCTTGTTCTTTCATACGTTTAGCAATTTTACCTCCTTGTGATCCAACAAGTTTGGATATTGCATTATTTATTAAGAATTTTGGTGTAATGCCGGGATATTCGTTCTCGATTTCCTCATATGTCATTGGAGTATCGATATCGATGTTATAACCATTGGCAAATTGATCAAGGTACAATTCTCTCATTGTACACTCCTCACCACTATCAATCCAATCTTCAATCTTTTCCTTCAATTCATCTTTTGTGATTTCAGGTGCGTTTGCAACGGGCTTATTGAATTGCATACCTTCACTTATGAGCATACTCTTTACATATTGTTTGAACTGACCCTCGGTCAATATGATATTTTTTCCCATAATTTTCATTTAAATTATATACTATAAATATAAGCATATCTATCAAAATATCAAGGAAAAACCAATAAAATGCGGGGGTTTAATCAATTATTGATTGTGTTTTTAAAATGAACAAAACGATTTGGTCCGGTATTTATGTATAGTGTGGACCTCATAACGATTTAAATAAATACTAGCGAGTATGGTAGATAAATCAAAGCAAAAGAAACATTATTACAAACACATCAGGGATGAGAAACCCAAGAAAAAGTCTCACAAAGAAAGAAAGGAGAATGAAATAACAGAGAAGCAGAAGGAAGAAATCATCAGGAAGAATCTAAGGTACTTCAAGGTTTACACCGCAGAGAACATAGATGAAGCCAAGTCGGAAGAAGTCAAGGAGACCTTCAAGAAACTAACGGATATGGCAAACGACCTGCTTAAAAGCCCGACAAGGGGTGAGGAACAGATGAAGGAGATACTTGAAAGCAAGAACATTGAATTCATACAGCAATATCCGATAGTTGACACTCACAAACACAGGTACATAATTGACTTCTATTTACCGAAACACAAGAAATACATAGAGATAGACGGCGGGTATCACGATAAACCCGAACAAATAAAGAGAGACAAGAAAAAGGAGAATATACTTAATGCTACAGGGAGAAAACTTATAAGATATACAAATGACGAGGTAAGGAAAATGTATCTCGAACTTTTGGGGAGTTAAAAATAATTTGGAATGCGGTTAGAAATAGCCGCATTTTTTTGTATATTTGTAAAAAACGTATTGGAAATGTTAACTACAGATGAATTGTTGAAGAAACTGCCTTCACATATTGGAAGAAACCAACTGAAGGATGAAAATGGGGAAACCATTGCTTATGTGTCCGACAATAAGGACGGTGGTGACATTGGTTGGCTATATCTGCATAATGACGGAAGGGATTGGCGTGCCTCCTACGGAATAGAGGGGAAGTTTGTTTGTATGAACCCAGATGTTGAAGAACCGCCATACGACAATGCATTTGCTTATGGTAATACACCAAATGAGGCTTTGCAGAAATTATATGATTGGTGTGTTGATCACAATTTTATAAAAAAAGATGGTTAAAAATTTGGCCAATTGGAAAAATTGTCGTACCTTTGCATCGTGAATGAAATGAAGGCTGTGTTTGTCAGCCGAAAACAAAAAGAATAAAAGATATGGCATACATTAAGAATAATACTTATGAAATTGGAGATTGGGTACTTACAACAAGAGTTCATGAATCAATGGTTGGTAAATTTACAAGGGGAAGTCTGGTAAAAATCACTGATATAGACCCAATTCGAGGATATACCATTGAAGATGAGGATGGGAATAGAGTTTGTGAAATTGGTTGGATAATTTAAATTAAAAAATAAGTTATGAATAAGATTTGCACGGACATAGAACAATCCAAGAAACTATTAGAACTTGGGATTGATGTAAATACTGCTGATATGTTTTATTTAAGGGCAGATATTGCACTTGGAGAAATTGAATGTTATCCCAATGTCTTGCATCGTGAAGAGGTTGGTGATGATATTCCTGCTTGGAGTCTTTCTGCTTTATTGAAATTTATAAAAAGTGAGATTTATGGGGAAACTATCTATGGTGATACCATAACATACGAGGTTGATTTCCGCAAATACAAATTAACAGATGATGTTGACTTGTATCAAATTGCATATGGCAGCATAAAATTTGACGTAGATGGTCAGCATTCATTTAAGGATATGGTTAATACCGGTCAGAAAGAAAACCCTATTGATGCGGCTTTTCAAATGGTAGTTTGGCTAAAAGAAAATGGAAAGATATGACACAAGAAGAAGCAATAAAGGAATTTTGCGAACTACATTTGAATACAGATTGGTCTGGTACACATGTAGAAACCAAATATAAATGTGAAAGTGTAGATGAATTTGTAAATAAACTTTTGAATTATATTGAAGAACATGAATAAAACTATGACAGAATCATTTATTCAAAAATTAGCAGAAGAAAGGGCAGATTGTATTTTTCAGCCTGAATATTATAAGCATGTAACTGATTCTTGGTATCTTGATGAAAAGTTCCGATTTGAAGACTTGAAAGTTGGACCTGAAGGAAGAAAACCAACTAAGAAAGAAGCAGATGTTTATATGGGATATTTGTCTGATTTATTTGAAAAATATAGAGATAAATGGTATGGTGATGTATTGGCTCAAGATTATTATGCTAAGTGTATTGGTTTCTTTCATCAGATATTTGATACTATAGAAATTGGCAATAAGACATATTCTCAATTCAATATAGATGAAGAAACAATTAAAAAGTTAAAAGAAATTGCTAATATATTTGTAACTAAACATAACGAATTTTGTATATGAAAAATGTTTTAGTACTTTTGGGTATTTTCATTGTCTTATTTAGTGGTGCAATGTATTACCAAACAACAGATGAGTTTGATGCCAAGGTCTATTCAATAAATGTACAACAAAAAATTAATGGTCTTGAATCTGGTGTTAATACAACCTATTCATACATTGTTGGTACAGATAGAGGGGTTTATAATATTTCCCCGGATGGAATATTTGCATCAAAACATTTTGGAACCCTTGAAAAAGATAGCACATATCATTTTTTTACAAGAGGTATATCTATCCCACTTATCGGGGTTTATCCCTATATCATAACAGCACATTCTAAGAAAGGAAAATAACTAACGAAACAAAATATGTGCAACATTGGTCCAAGAGGGAGGCAAGGAGGCGTCCCGGAGAACATTTCCAAAATGGCGGAAAAATACCAGAAAGGCATTAAGCCGCCCTACGACAAGGATGATATAATTTCCGCCTTTGAATGCGGCTATATGAAAGCACAATCACAAAAACCCCTAACAGATATGACAAGAAGAGAAGAGATAATACAAGCCGCTAATAATTATAAAACTCATTTTCCTGACGGTTTTATAAATGAGTTCATTTATATTGATGGTGCAGAATGGGCAGATAAAACTATGCTTGATAAGGTTTGTGAGTGGCTTAAATCATACAGACAAGATACCAATGACGGCACAGGTTACATTGCAGGTATTGTGAATGATAAGACTATTGAAGATCTTCGTAAAGCAATGGAGGAATAAGTTATGGACTACGAAAAACAATTAAAAGAAGCATTGTCGGATGTAAATACACCTTATGTAATTACTTCTTGGATAGAGGAAAACTTTCCCCAACTCAAAGAATCAAAAGATGAGGGGATAAGAAAGGCGATACTCACAGGTCTTATTGATTGTAGAGACGCACCAGATTTGTGGTGGTCTGATTTTGGCGGAATCCCTATTGATGATTGTATCGCTTGGCTTGAAAAACAAGGTGAGCAGAATCCTTATAGCGGTACATCATTTGAATACAATGGTCATACTTGGGGTATGTGTGCAAGAGACAACGGTGTGGAAATTCTCTTTGATGGAGAACTTAAAGCATTTCTTTCAACAGAAAAATCATTCATCTATCCCATTCATCCTCAACCAGACCTTACACCTAAAAATGCAATGGAAGCAATCAAGGAAGAAAAGGTTGACAATGCTAATAAGGTTGAACCAAAGTTCAAGGTTGATGATTTTATTAAACACAACAAGGCAAACATTATCTGCAAAGTCATTGCGGTTAATAGTAATGACAATTCTTATTATGTAGAAAATATTGGGATAGATGGTAGTCGAATTGAACTTTCCAATGCAGAACAAAATTTTCACCTTTGGACTATCCAAGACGCAAAGGAAGGTGATGTGCTTGTAACAGATAATGGTAATACTTTTATATATCACAAACATGATAGTAATTATGTATACTATCATTGTTCAATTAACTATTTTGATAACATTACTATAAATTCAAGTTGGAATGTTTTAAGGATTAAGCCAGCGACCAAAGAACAATGTGACCTCTTATTCCAAAAGATGAAAGAAGCAGGTTATAACTGGGATGCTGAGAAGAAAAAGTTGGGAAAACGTGTGATTGATGAAGGCAAATCTGAAATGGACTATTGTTTCACTAAGATGATGAATGGTGGAAAGATAAATCCTGCTTGGAGTGATGTTGATGAGTATACATTATATGAAACAATTAAACACCTTGAAGAACTTATTATAATTGATAAATCAAAACATTGCGGTGTTGATGTGCAGTATTATCAAAGAGATATTGATTGGCTCAAAACTTTAAAAGACAGAATGAAAGGAGGACAATTATGAAACGTGAAAATTTAAAAGAAGCAGAAACCATTATAAAAAGAATTACAAGGTTTGAGGAAATGATAAAATGGTACGAGCGGTTTAGTGTGGTAGAAAATTCTCCATATAGCGTATTTGTTAATTTAATAAAATTGGTTTGTGGGAAAAAGAAACGTGCTGAATTAGAAGTGGCGTATAATTATGACACTGATTATTCTGTAGGTTTATCCGATGAACAACAGAAAGAACTAATTGAATTAGTCAATAAATGGTTAGCGGAAGATAAGAAAAAGTTGGAGGAGTTATAACTATGATTACACAAGAAGAAAAAGAACTATTACTGAAAGACCTTTGTGCAAGGTTGCCGTATGGTGTTGTGGTCAATTATAATGGGTTAGCACAACCCCTGTTTAGCGTTGCACCAACACAGCATTTTCAAATCACACTTGATAATGCGTTGGACGGCAAACACAACGGTTTGGCGTATGTCAGCCTTGATGTTGATGGTGAAGAACCAAAACCTTATCTTCGTCCAATGTCAAGTATGACAGAGGAAGAAAAAGAAGAATTGCAAAAAATAACCAATAATAAATTTTATGCACATTACAATTACATATCAAATTCTAAACCGTCTACAGATAGCGAATGGCATACTCCACACAATAATTTTGTAACAAGTGTTGAATGCAACAAGACCATCTCGTGGTTGGATGAAAAATATTTTGACCATAGAACTGATGAAGAAGGAAAAACATTAATTGAAAAAGGTCTTGCATTGGAAGCACCTGAAGGAATGTACAATAAAAAGAGCAGTTATGAAACAAGAAGATAAAGAACTACTGTTAAAAGACCTCTGTTCGAGGTTGCCTTATGGGGTAAAATGTATATTATCAGAATATCACATAGAAGAATTTCCGTACAATGGAACATATTGTGATAAAGTCCTTAATTTGGGGATAAACGGTTCTACAATAAATTTATTAAACCATATAGAAAAATATGGTGTTAAACCATATCTCCGTCCAATGTCAAGTATGACTGAGGAAGAAAAAAGAGAAATTTACAATTGGCTTGTGGAAAATGATGTTGATTGGTTTGATTTTAGCAAACTCAGACTTGATGAAATACTAATATCATTTGACAGTTCTTGGTTGCTTGTAAATTGGCTTAACGCTCATCATTTCGACTATCGAGGACTGATTGAGAAAGGCTTGGCTATTGAAGTAACAGAAGATAATAATCCGTATGAACAGAACAAATCCTAATTGTGAAGGTTGTATCCATATGGGAATAAGTGGATGCTGTAGATATTGCAATACAGAAAAAGAATGTAAGAATAATAGTAATTATGAAAACAAAAATTTGTACAACTATTGAACAATCCAAGAAACTACTAGAACTTGGGATTGATATTAATACTGCTGATATGCACTATTCTACTTGGACAATTTTGAATGGAGAATATATTTTATCTCCAAATCAAGGAGAAACAATAGAAGAACTACAAGAAGATTATGGAAATCAGGTTATTCCTGCTTGGAGTCTTGCTGCATTACTGAGTATTATACCAAAGCATATTGGTGATTCAGTATTTAGAATGGATATGGGTGAAACTGATATTGCTTTATGGTTTGATGATTTATCATCTGGTACAGTAGACGAAAATTTACCGGATATTACAGAAGAAAATTTTGTTGATGCCGCATTTGAAGTGATATTGAAGTTAAAGGAGAAAGGCTTACTATGAGTGATGATGTTATATTAGGAGAAGAAGCACTAATAGAATTATATAGTAAAATCAACTAATATTATGACAAAGGAAGAACTTAATCAGTTAATGCAAGGAAAAGACGAAGTTGAGGTTATTCTTTATACTGCTTCTTCACCCGTTGGTTTATGCTATAAATTTGATACTTTTGGAGAATTCGTAGAGTTAATTAAAAATCAAAATGAAGAGAAAACAAATGAATTATCCGAAGAAGATATAAAGAATTTAAATAGAATATCAACGATTCTTTATGAAGCTGGTCAAGTACAAAATTGGTGGAAAGAAGAGAGATTAATTCCAAGAGAAGAGTCAGATTATTTATGTAATTGGCTTAAATCATTATATAATAAATTAAAGTTATGAAACTGATAGACAAAGACGCTTTAGTAGCAGAGATAGATAAACAAAAGATTGGTTATAATACAGATGGTAATCATTCCGTAGAGTATGATACAACAAGAAAGATTCTTGACATCATCAACACCCTTTCAGTGAAAGAGGTGGACTTGGAGAAAGAGGTTAAAGATTATATCTACACACTTCCACATTCACGTACAGGTATTCCTGGAGGTTGGAAATGCTCTTGGCCAGAGGAAGAAGTAATAAAAATTGTAAAACATTTTTTGGACTTGGATTAAAAGCAAAGAAAGGAGAGGGAAATGAATAACTACATAAACGCAATGTATTACATGTATTATAATTACGGAGGCTATAATTTTTATACAAATAAAATAAAAAGAATACATAACAAAAGAAAACTTAAATCACAAAAAGAAGAATATTATGAAACTGATTGACAAAGACAAAATTGTGGCGGAGATAGAAAGAATTACAGATGTTCTTGAAAAGAATAGCGGTTATTATGGAATTTTTGGTGACGCTCAGATGTCAATTTGTGAAAAAATTCTTTCTTTCCTTGACACCCTTTCAGTGAAAGAGGTGGACTTGGAGAAGTATTATCACGACTTTTTACAAAAGGAATGGTTTGATAAAAATTGTAATAGAACAATGTCGGAAATGATGGCTTTTACCGCAAAACATTTCTTTGAATTAGGCATTAAAGTACAGAAAGGAGAATAATATGAAGGTCAGAAATTTGATAAAGTTCTTAATGGACTTTGATATGGATGCGGAAATTGTTGTTAGTACTGACAACACTTTTGATGATTACGAAGAAATGGATATATCATGGGGAGGACCAAATTATGGTGACGGTGCGGGTAAAGAAGATGCAGAGTTTATCTACATTAATAATTTAATAGATAACAGACCAGAAACATGAAAGGAGAATAAAGTTATGATAAAGAAGTTTCTCAACAGACTATTTTGTAATCATTGTTACGTATATAGACAAGATATAATTAAAACATTTCATGAGGCGGATTTTTCTGATTTTGGGTATAATACGTGGTCAGAAAGATATGAAGTATATGAGTGTATAAAATGTGGGAAAAAGAAATATAAACACATTGATTGAAAATGGTAAGATATGACACAAGAAATAATTGATAAAGCAAACAAACTTAAGCACGATATTGATCGTTATGAAATTGTTATTAGGTATACTCACACAAATTGTCTAAGATTTGATGGTATGATTGGAATAGGTGATGTTAGTGACGATAAAGAACTTGCTAAACTTATCCATGACCACTGCAAGAAAAAACAAAGAGAATTAAAGGAAGAATATGATAACCTATGACACGAGAAGAAAAAGAAAAACATTGAAATAATGGCTAAATTTAAGAATAAACAAAAAGTAAATTATCCATATCATAAGTATTCTTTTGATAAAAATATTGCAAATGAATGGAATTATGAGTCATATAGATATTGGTTAATTTGCGATGAAGGAAGACCAAAACCTCCGGCACAGCGTGAAACTAATTTTTTCTTTAAGTATGGATTGAAAAATAAAATTACAGGAAGAAGTGTATTGTCATACCTATCTAAAGAACAAGTTAAATTTGTTGAAAAATGGGTGGCATTTACGAAATCTGAACGTAAACAAGTACTTAAGGAAATACCTGATGTTTTACATATAATCAATAAAACAATGTATCAGGCAAAAATTCAGTATTGGTATGACATATATAAAGCAAAAGGATTGATTAATGAACAAAATGAAAAAGTGGTTTAGATTTAGCATATATAGAGATAAAGAAAAAAAGAAATTAGTAATTCATTGGAATTGGCATGTACCTCATATTCCACTTGAAGATATTGAATATTCTAAATCCCCTAATATGCATCAATTAGTATTTTGTGTAACCGACAAACTATATTGGGTGTTTGCTAAAACTTGGGAAGGAAAATATGAATTCTTCCGTAAGACAACGAATGACCATTGTGCTTGTGGAGGATAAGTTATGGAAAAACATTGTAGAATTTGTGCAGAATGTAAGTATTGGGAAACGGGTGACTTTTGGGGCAGCGGTTCCGGAAAGCATGGCTTGCTCATAGAAAGTAAGGGTTGGTGCGTCGCAAAAAAGAACAAACGTAAACGTTGGAATTATTGCCCGTCGTGTAAACTTTTTGAAAAAGAGCCGAAAAGAGGATTCATTTATGAAGGCGGCGGAGGTAAAACCATTGAGGAGGATTTATGTAACATTGCAGGATTAATGAGTGAATTAGTGGAAGATAATATGACAGTTTCGGACTAATTTATATTTATATATAAATAACGCTATTCACTAAATAGACTACAATGGGCATTTTCAAAAGAATTAAAAAGACCTTTTCAGAATTGTTTACAAAATTTAAAACATTTCTAAGTATCGGAAATAAGGTAGATACAACTGATACTGTTGTCACTGTTAAACCAACAACAACTGAGATGAAGACAAAGGACATAAACGAACCATATGATAAAGAAAATATCAAAAATGGTGAGATTGGCGCCTATATAATTTTTGACAAAAGCAAGGGCGCCGTTATTACAGATGATTTCATTAAAAACCTCAAAGAACTTGGCGTAAACATTGTCTATTTCAACACACCAAGAAATAAATCGGTACCGGAGACATATCTATCCTATGACGAATGGTTTAATATTTTTGAACAATTCAAAAGCAGTGGTATAAAACTGATGCTTTACATATATGAGACAATGGATAAAAAGGATGCCGAGGGAAATGTCATCTACAAAAGTTGGACTGAGACACAGATAAAAACTATCTCCACAAATGAATCCTTCTACGGATGGATAGCAGAAGATGAAGTGGGATATACTCAGTTTAAGTTGTCCAAGGCTTGGATAACCAAGTTTCATTCCCAAAAGTTTAAAGACGGGACAAGGAAGTGGCCAAATATGTCAATATGTTTCTTCCCTAAAACACCAAGATTGGTAAATCAGGGCGCAATTGGTGGTGACTATGATAGATATCTCGAAACATATGCCAATTCCGCCGACATATTCTTTGCTGATATGTACCCCACATCTTCAGTATGGACAAGTAAGGAGGTCTATGATATATCGGGAAACGGTAAAACGGTTTATAGTGATACGGAAGGCGGTAAAAATTGGTGCAGTTATCTACAGTCACAAATGATGTTTACCAACAACCATCCCGAGTCAGTACACAGACTGTATATGCATGTTTGTAAACACGTCACAAAAGATGATAATGGCGAGTTGTTTGTGGCAAGATATAAGCCAACGGAAATCACAGTAAAGGTACAATCATATGCAAACCTAATGGCGGGTTCAAATGGATTAATGCTCTTCGTGGTTGTTGATATACCCGGTTCGGAAGAATACGCCGGTTTTACTGAGGCGGCATTCAGTGTAGACCTTAAACCAAACAAATACACATACAATCTTCTAAAGGACTTCTATAACAGTGCAAAGTTCAAGAACTTCAAGAAGATTATGGTTAATCTTCATCCCGATAAAATAACCTACTACAATAGGGAAAATGTCTTTAATGAAGGGGAAAAGAATGAATTCATTGAGGCTTTCGAAAATGGTTCTGAGGTATTTGTTTCATATGCACATAACAAAAACACAAAGTATTGCATAATCCTAAATGCCTCATTGGAAAACAAGACAAGTGTCAAGATTAAAAAGGGTAACTACCTCTTGGACCTTGAAAAGGAAACCAAGAGAGAAACCGAAATCGAGAAACTAATAATTGTACCAGGAGAAATCATTGTGATTAAAAAACCAACATCACTATTTGAAAAAAATCCTGTCATTTAACATAATTTAACATAAATTGTTTTGTTTTTTACGTAAAAAACCGTACCTTTGCACTGTCAAACAAAAAGATAAAATATGAGAAACAAACACTACGTCGAAGTTATTTCGGTTCCCGAAATGCATTCCTATGACACTACTGTCGGAAAATGTACACTGCATAAAATGCTATACCTCGTTACAAAACGCAGGTGGTATTGGAAGGATAAGGTGGTTACCATTTATGACGACCCAGTTGTTGCACTCGATTACTGCAATAATCTGAATAAAGGAATACTCTAAACTATTTATAAACATATGAAACTGTCAAAACCAACAAAGAGCAATGATCAGGCGGTCATCATAAAGATGATTAGCCGAAACGAGGAATTGGAACGGAATCAGGGAAAGTTCGTTTCAAAAAACAGGGCACACCTGAACAAGAAGAAATATCATAGACACCTACAAAAAAATGGCTTGAGAAAAGAACTCTCAAGCCATTTTCATTTTGGTAAATATGCCGAAATTCTCATTCCTTGCCTTTGAAATCGTATCCGTAGATATTGTTGTTCTCGTCGAACGTGTAGCTCTCGTATCTCTTAAAATACTCGTCTTGTTCTTCCTGAGGATAATCCGTCAGTTTCTCTCTGTCCCTTTTTTCAAGAGCGCCCCTGTCAATCCAGGAACCCAATCCATAATGGATACAGATACACTCCCAGTTTTTATCTTCATGCCTGTGATAATTGGCATCACATAAAAACTGTGTATTTAATACATACACTGATTTTTCTGAATTTGGGTCTTTAAGGAACTTCTTGTAATTCTCCAAATCATCCACAAGATATCTCTTATAACCATTTTTCACTAAAACATCAGTTATTTTGTGCTCAATGTAGTCTTCAGTGAAATTGTCTGCACAATATGATTTGTCATGTATAAAGTAATCGTCTTCAATGAAATTACTGTTATCATAAAAATCCAAAATCAACTTCAATATCGGACTGTGTTTCTCAAAACCGAATACACCACCGTCAAATGTACAGCCATAGTCACCATAAATGCCCGTAATGTGCGGGTATCTCTTCCCCGGGTCCTTTTCCTGATCACCCCATGTTATATATTTTGCGCCACAAAAATAAGGGAGGTCCAATAACTCATCAAATGGCTTGATGACTTCAACGTCACCATCCATATATATCCCTCCGTAATTGTACAGTGTCCAAATCCTTATGTAATCCGTCGCATATGCCCACTTCTTCAGGGCATAAGCCTGTAAAAGAAACTTCGATATCGAACAATCAAAGTTCTTCGCATTATACGTCCTTATTTCATAACCGTAGTCCTTTAGTTTCTCCTGTGAATAAAAACACTGCCCAATCTTACTGTCCTTGTCCGGTAGTTCATCAGACATCCAAACCCTATGTACAATCTTAGGTATCATAATGAAATTTAATTTTCATCTATATTATTTTTTTTACGATATAACCATATATTCCAATATTCCCCAATCCGCTTGGCCAATCTCGTATATAATGTGAAATCATAATTGAACGGCTCCTTGTCCAAATGCAGATTGTAATTCAAAAATTCCTTTGAATTCATTAAAACATTTTCATCATTAGAATCAACGTTTATGTTCTCGTTCATATCATCAGTCAATGACGAATCCAACACCAATATGTATTTGAATGACATCTTACTGATGATATTGTCCAATATTTCCTTTATCTTCTCATTGTCCAAATGCTGAAGCACCTCCTTGAATATTATGAGATCAACCGCAGGAAAATTGTATGACTCGTCATTTAAAATGAACTGATGCCTCTCATCACCATACTTCCCCTGATTATAATCAATTAGTTCCTTGACAACATCCGTACCATAATACATATCAACGTCTATTTTAGAACCAATGTTGAAATCACCACAGCCAAAATCCAATACGGACTTGATATTCCTGTCCTTTATGAAACCATTGATAAAATCAATTGACCTCCTTACACAACCATATTCATGAGAACCGTAACCCGAATAAAACTTGAAATCCCCATCACCGCCCCAACAATTATCTCTGTAAATTTTAGTGAACATTTCAGTATACTTTTTTTCGCCCATAATAAAAACATCTTTTATTAAAAAATACTCCTAACTATAGAAAAATCAATATTTAAACCATCTTTTTTTATGAAAAATATATTGCATAAAAATGCATATTGACCGGGTAAGGTAAATGATGTATTTTTTTATTGAAAGTCCCTATCTCATTAATAATTAAATACATACACTAATTATCTGAAACACAGTGAGTTATCTCTTATGTCCTCATTTTCAGTTTTTTACAACGAAAATGGGTCATTTTTTAACATTTTTTAGGAATTTAAAGATACACCATACCCAAAACATTTTATATATTTGTAATAAAGGAAAATGATAATATGAAAACTTGGTGGAGAGACAGAAAATACTTCAAATTTCCGGGTGTCACTTTTTACTTTGTGAAGAATTATGTTCCGTTTGTATATCACAAGTGGAATGAGGGCAAGGATATCTTAAGCAGGATAATCTTCATACAGTATGTTCCGCTTCAATGGAAGATCAAGAACGAGTTAAACTGTTTCGAACAGGAACCGTTCATTGACATTGAACTATTCAGGCGATGGCATTTCGGTGTTAGGTTCAGTAATGGGAAGTACAATTTGGATGCATATTGGGAGGCGATATTGGAACATCTGTATGACGGAAAGTCATTGAGCGATAGTGTTTCGGACAACTCATGGAAAAGAACAAACGGTGAAATTGAGAATGCATATACGCAGCGTATGCTGACGTTAAGGGGAATGATGGTATACGAAAACGAAATATTATATGAAAATCACAAAAGACAACTACAAGGAAATTGTTCCTGAGAAAGATCAAAGACTGATTGCGGCTCTGTTGGTTGACATCGGGGATATCAATGAGAAACTGGATGGGGATGTTGAATTGCACATTAGTATACAGGATTGGCACAACGAATACTCCTGTGAGCGCACAGATCCCTGCCCCGATTATTACGGGTATTATACAATATGCACAACGAATGGCGATACTATCGGTGATGAAATGGACATTGAGACACTTGACAACGCAATGTTCATCATAAGTGATTTTTTGGATTATGTTATAAAATTAAAAAAAAAGGATAAAAAATGATTGACAGAAAAGAAATTTTGAAAAAGGCATATCATGACTGCATGTGCGAAATGTATGCAAAGGCCCAACCCGCAGCAGATTGGGATAATCTTGTCGAAGAATACAGACAGGGTAAGATTGGAAAAGACGAACGTATCTACGAAAGACATTATCTGTCACAGTATGAATTCAAGTATATCTTAGAGAAATACAAGAGGGCATATAATATCAAGGAACATTGGAACTCGGATATTGAGGTGGTTGAAGACTACCTGAAAAACGGTGGTCATAAGAATGCGTGGGTAGAAGAGGAAACGGACAGTGATGGCTTTACCCATCCCGGATACCGTTCATACAAGGAAGTCCCCCCAATTAAGGAACAGATATCAAATAAACTTAATGGCTATCTAATCGGTTCGGACCGTGATAATATGTCACAGGAAATAACCGATATTGTAATGAATGCTATTTCTGACTGTAAGACATACTATAAATTCGATTATGAAGAAAACGGATTTAGTTGTGATGTTTGTCTCGGTGCCTCGCCAACCTCAAACCCCGAAACAGTCAAGAAGTGGTGGAAGGAGAACTATGACCAAGACATTGAAATCGAGGAACGTAACCCGATTCTATTTTGGTATATGGACAATGACTATACTGACGAGGAACTTGAAGAAGAGTTTGACCGTGAGGATTGGAGAGAGTATGTTGATGAGGAGTGGAAGAAAATGACACCGGAAGAAAAACATAACTATTTTTAAACTATGGGAAATAAAAAATATTTTGCTTGGTGCCTGTTTGGTATAACACTCGCCATAGGATGTTTCTTTCTTGCAGCATGGGGCATAATGGCCCTATGGAATTGGATTGCACCATTGTTTTGGAAGGCAGCGCCAATACTAACATTTTGGCAGACAGTGGGGGTAATAATGTTGTTGCACATTGTGTTTAACCTCATAATTTTCAGGAATGTAAAAAAATAAAATTTGTATATTTGGGTATATGAAAGTAATAATTGATACAAAAACAGGTGAAGTAAAAGTAAATGGTAAATCTCTTAAAGATGCACCTGAACATTACAAGACTATCGCTGAGTTCTCATTGAGGTTGGCATACCAAGACAATTTTCCAATGACCGATTATGAGGAAGATTGTTTGTGGATGTCTTATCGCTATTGTATAGGGAGACACACAATCGCTTCTCACATGCATGCTAATGATATATGGAGAAACTGTAGGGGGCGTATGCCAAAGGACCGTGAATTATTTACCGCTTATGATATTAACCGTGAAATTGAAGATTGTATGAGATTCGGTTCCGGACCACAGTGGAGATTTCCAAACACTCCTTTAAATGTAATATACAAACCCGCAATTGACTTATTCTGTGAATTTCTTGAAGAATATGAAATTAAGTCAAAGGAAGACTATCTGAAATATTATAGTATAGATGTCATTCTTACCGACAATGAACGCGGGTATAAGTTTGAAACAACTACATGGGATGAAGAAATAACATCAATGATTCCTGTGTTTAAAGAATTATATTATATCGAAGCCATTGAAGATATTGTTAAGTTAATTAAAGAATTACGTCAAAAAAGCACTGATGATGTAGACTCAAGACTTCGTTGGATTGTTAGAAACTATCCAAATCCCGAATATTTCTATTTAGACAATATAGAGGATTTGTTTGTTTGGAATGACCTTGTACATTGTTTTGATCACGAGCATCATCATAAATCCATTCTTACTGACGGAACGGAATGCGAATGGTTTTGGTCTTGGAGACACAAGTACGAAGAGGGAAAAGATGGATATCTTTACAGAACATTTGGCTATGAGAAAATCAGGGTTCCTGTATACGAATGGAACGGAAGTATATCTACATGGATTCCCGATGAATCAATAAAGGAGGATTTATATTAAAAAAAATGAATAGGAAAAATAACTGTGTATTTGCCACCATCGTATTGAAAATGTCAAAGGCGGGAATACATGCTATTTGTAATGACATTGGTGAGGATGTGTTTTGTATCGGTGGAGATATAAAACCTCTTATTGAATTGATAAACAAGGCTGAAATTGAATGTGGTGCAATAAATAACAGAACAAAAACAAACAACCAATAATATGGCAAAATCATTTTGTAGTAGATGTAAACATTGGCAGAAATGCCCATTAGGACCATTCTCAAAAGAATATTTTATGTATTGCGATAAGATTAACAAATATGATTTGAAAGAACGCAAAGAGATGTGTGATGGAAAATACTATGAAAGCGTAGAGGCTCAATAAAGAAAAAAACAAACAATAATAAAATATGACAAAGGCAGACAAGGGCGCGGTGGAATACCGTAAGAATATAGAAAAACAATTGAGCAATAGAAACATATCACTGCTCATTGAGACCGAGTGTGCATATATTGCGGGATTTAAGGATGCGGCAGACCTCATATGCAAATGGCTTGAGGAAAACATAGAAAATGAAACATGCGTGCTGTGTAGCGGCGTATGTAACATAAATTTCAATAACGTCTTCGATAAACTAAAGAAATACGTATTTTCGGAGGAAACAGAGGAAAAGATTTAGGTAAAGAAAAAAAAAGAAAACAATTTGCTATGAGAATAAAAAGAATAACACTATCAACAAGACTTTTAGATTTATATGGTAGAGACAACTATCATTTACATATAGAAGAGGGACGTGAATATTGGTATTATTTTTCCGGAGAAAATAAAATATCTGAAAAATATGGTAGTGGGTGGTATAAACTTAAAGTGACCTATATTCGTAGCGGATGTATGTTTTTTATATTTCCTGATTATCCAGACATGGAAGAAGACTTTTGTGCCATACGTTGTTTTATGGCATCTGTGTTTGAATTTGCTGAAATTGATCCAATTAAAGATATAATCAAGGATGACGAAGATAATGGTTATATTAAAAAATATCGTTTCGATGACACAAGAACCGTTGTGAAGAATTGGGATAACAGTGAATACTTGGAAATAAATGAGAATGAACTGTGTGAGTCTGAAAAAATATTTTTTGATTTATATAATTTGTACGACGATGAAAAGGAAAATAGTGAAAGTGACACACAAGAACGGTGAAGTTGACTACACAATCAAGAAACAGATCTTCCCGTTCATTTGGATTACTGATAGTTATGACTATTGGTATGGTCCCGGTATTTGTCAAGTAATGCTTAGAGGAATGACACTGAATGCTGCTGAAGATTATATGAGGAATTTGTGTAAAAATGAACAGGAAGCAGAAGGTGAAAAAGTAATCTACAAAGAAGACTATAAGACATATGAGTAATAAAGGATAAAATATGGAAATGGAAGATGGAGAAATTCGTAAAATAGACGAATATAGTTTTAATTTAGGCAAAGAAGAAATGCTTGACAAGGTTTGCGAATGGCTTGAAGATAATATATATGATTATTTGTATATCAATAGAGATTTCAATGAGGCAGATTATAAATATGGTTTTATAGAAGATTTAAGAAAAACAATGGAACAATGAAGAGATTGGCATTTTTTATAACAATTTTGTTTGTTTTATCTTCTTGTACGTATACTATTTTTGATATTGGTATTGTTAAGGAGGTCAAAATTGAAGATAATTCAAAGTTTAAGTATATGATAACCGTTGATATTTCATGTTATTCGGATGTAACGGTTCAGGTTCTAACAAATACATTGTACAACCCTGGTGATACAATTAAATTTTATAAAGTGGGAAAATGAGTAATGAAGATTGGAAAAAAGCAGAGGAATTAACATATTCAATATTGGATTCTATTGATTTAGTACCATATATAAAGAAACATAATAACGAAAATATATATGGTTTGATTGATGAATTGGAAAATGAATATGATAATTCTGATCAAACAGATAATGAGTTAATGCAAGGTTGCCTTTTCAATGTGATTGGTCCCGAAGAGTTTATTGATTATCTTGAAAAGAGGTATGAAGGCAAGTTTACAACATATGAAGTAATTAAAAGAAATATTATTTTTAAAGAATGAAAACATTAGGCGAACTTAAGGTTGGTGATACCTTTTACATAATCAATTGGTATGACGATAATATTGACAATAATATTATTGACTCGATTGAAAAACATGTTGTATCCAGCATCAATGAGATTAGTTATGGTAAATGCGTTAAATGGCTTGATGAATATGGGAAAATGCGTGGAACCACGGTTATTCATGGGGAATGTGGTTTATCTATATGTACTTCGTCATATCTAACATCTATATGTTCTGACAAAGAAGTTGCTAAAAATACCATTAAACAAAGCCTTAAGAAATATAAGGAAACATGCGATAAAAATTTGGAGGTATTGGATGAAGACGAATCTGTAGGAGAAATTATTAAAGTGGAGGAATAAGTTATGAAGTACAATAAGAACATAAAAAATGAATTGAAATACCCATCAGACATGGACGAACAATGTATTGACCTATATTATTTGCTCAATAGTCTTCCCGATACCGAGACTTTCGAATCTTGTTGCGGACATGAAAAAGAAGTTTATATGATGTTTTTCAGGTGTTATAGTATTGACGTATTAACAAGACTTGGCAGGGCTGTTGACAAGAACTATTCAGATGGCAATTGGGAAATTGTTGTAGACAGTACCGATGTTTCCCCTTATGGCTGTTTTTGGCTACGCACAAAAACCGTTCTTAAGAAGAATGAACTTGATGACAGCCTTAAACAACTGATTGAAAACATTGAATATTGGTTCGGCGATGAATTTGATTGCCATTTTAAGAAATCAAATAATGAAACAGGTAAAGGAAGAAAATGTTGAATAACAAGGTCATAACGTAAAAACAGAAACAAACGTTATGACCTTTTTTTATGCCATTTATGTATTTATTGTATATACAATAAATCGATTTAAGGTATGAAGATAAGACTAAATGAAGATTCCCTCAGGAAAATCATCAGGGAAACAATAAAAAACATATTTGAAAATAGCGGGGGATATGACGACCAATGGGTAATCTACAACTATGCTAAGAAATTACTGATGAACATGGGATATGAAATGTGGAGAGAGGAAGATAACCCATACGTAATTACTGTAAGGATAAAAGACCGCAGTGACATCAATAGAATTGACACCATCCTCAGAAGGGAACTCGGTGTCAAAGACTATAACGATATGTCAGTAAGACACGACAGCAACATGTTCGGTGGGGATGAAAGAGCACAAATATTACTCCCAGCTATAACACATACAGGATTTTGGGACTATGATACCAATTCTCCAAAAAACATGATTCCATAAAAACCACTGAAAAAGATAACAGAATAAAAAAATAAAAATAAATTGAAAAAAAAAAAAAAAA